>OBKV01000222.1_pt1 | contig 57014 bp, 52 predicted proteins | sample 1517301 | NCBI WGS metagenome assembly OBKV01 (sample SAMN04571685, study PRJEB22368) | human gut metagenome | biome: human gut; material: stool | host: Homo sapiens | place: Luxembourg | collected 2012-06-29 | reverse complement strand
TACACCTGCTTGCTTTTATTGTGCTATGCTATCCACACGCTTTTGCAAGTGACCCCGATATTGCCAGTGCTTACTTCAGAAGCTGAGCAACAACGGTGGCATGGATGCAGCCACGGAGCAGATGAAAGACAAGCAGTATGCCGAGCCATTCAAGGCTGGCATGCATAGCAGTCTGCAGCCTCCTCACGTGCTTTGGCAAAGTCTATTTGAGCCTTTGCTTCCATATCTTTTTTACGTCTAACCATATCTCGTAATACTGCAATTGCTTCTTCACGAGTTTTTATTTTTAAAGCCATACTTATTCATTTTAAAGTTCTACTTCATGTTGATTGCAAAGATAAGCTTTTATCTTGAAAACGCAAAGAAAACGGGAGAAAAGTTTCAGAAAAAGTTAGGATTTCAAAACCGCTGCACACTGCCATATCATCCACCCAACAGGTATCAAGACACGATGAAGGGTCTATACGCCACCTATTCATCGTGGCATATAGACCCTTGATTGTGAATCGACGTATAGTTTAATGCGCCGCCAACATAGAATATATAGCAAACATAAAGAGCCGCTATCCTAACTTTTCCCAGAAATCCCTTGCAGATATGAAAATAAAGTCGTAACTTTGCGGTAGCATTTTAATACTGATGATTATGAAGCAGGTAGAAGAAAGATACATCAGCTTGCTGACCGATTTCGGTTTCAAGCGAATTTTTGGAACAGCAATGAACAAGGATTTGCTCATTTGCTTCCTCAACAGCTTGTTTAATGGCAGACAGGTTGTGAAGGATGTGTCGTATCTGAATCCGGAGCATGTGGGAGATGTATATACCGACCGCAGAGCCATCTTTGATGTATATTGTGAGGGTGAAAACGGCGAGAAGTTCATCGTAGAAATGCAGAATGCCTACCAGACGTATTTCAAGGATCGCGCCCTCTTCTACTCAACCTTCCCTATCCGTGAACAGGCACCAAAGGGGAGTGACTGGGATTTCAAACTTAACCATGTCTATACCGTAGCCCTGCTCAACTTCAGCATGAACGAGGACGCATTTGACAAGGAGAAAATCCGCCATCATGTGCAGTTGTGCGACACAGCTACCCACAAAGTATTTTACGACAAACTCGAATATATTTATGTAGAGATTTCCAAGTTCAACAAACCCCTGGAAGAACTGGATACGCTCTACGAGAAGTGGCTCTATGCACTGAAGAACCTCTATAAGCTTACCCAGCGCCCTAAAGAACTGTGCGACAAGGTCTTTGATCGCCTCTTCGAGGAAGCCGAGATAGCCAAGTTTACTCCGCAGGAAATGAGGGAGTATGAAGCTAGTAAGAAGGCATATCGGGATATCAAGAATTCTATTGATACGGCAAAACAAGAAGGCCTTGCTGAAGGTTTAGAAATAGGCATGGCGAAGGGCATAAAGGAAGGCATGGAAAAAGGTAGAGCAGAAGGCAAACATGAGGCAAACACAGAAACAGCACAACGATTGCTGGCAATGGGACTTTCTGCCGAACAGGTTGCCAAAGCTACCCAGCTGTCTTTGGAAATCATTAAGAATCTGAGCAATTCATAAAAAACAGAAAGCGGAGATGTAGATTACGAATATTTGCTTCTCCTCGCACATCGATGAGTGTTCCCTGTGTAACTTTTTTGCATTTGACATCTTGCCAATCTGTATCACATATTGTATCGCTAATCCTATCAGGGCAATCACGATGATCCATCAAGAACGCTCATACCGCTTGTTCTCCCATCTTACATGCAGATGAGAGAGTGCCACGATGAAGGCATTGACGAGCATGAATATGAAACATGCAAACTGAAAAAGATATAATGAATTCATACGCTTCTTTGCAACTTAAAGATGCAAATCATTACGCTTTCAACTTAAACGAGTTTTCTATACTCATTATTTCATCGCTGAAAGTTGCATCGATTTTCAATCGCTCCTCCACTTTTGAACAACTGTGAATCACAGTACTATGATCTCTGTTTCCTACAAGCTTACCTATGCGTGAAGCAGGCATTTTGGTATATTTCTGTGCCAGATACATCGTCACCTGTCTTGCCACCACATAATCACGCTTACGGCTCTTACTGTTCACGGCAGCTGTAGTCACATTATAATGAGTACAAACCTTCTCTACGATATCATCTATCGTCAAAGGCTTGTCATCCACCTTCACGGCTCTCTTGATAACGCGTTCTGCCAAGCGGATATCAATATTGCTGTTATACACAATGCTATAAGCCAGCAAACCATTGATGGCACCCTGCAAATCACGCACACTGCCATTACAGGTTTGAGCAATGAAACTAACAACCTCCTTGGAGATTTTCAAGCCATCACGACGTATCTTATTGCTCAAGATATCCACACAGAGCTGCTCGTTCGGTTTTTCCAATTCACATACCAAACCACAAGAGAAACGCGTCAGAAGGCGATCTGGCACATCTTTCAAATCTACCGGAGGACGGTCACTTGCCAATATGATGCGCTTACCATTACGGAAGAGATGATTGAAGATATGGAAAAACGTATTCAATGTCTTTGCCTTGCCTGCCCAATCCTGAATATCATCAACGATCAGCATATCGATAGACTGATAGAAATTGATGAAATCATTGCTTGAATTGTGCAGAATAGCATCTGTATATTGCGTCTGAAAGAGACGGGCACTCACATAGAGCACGCGCTTTTGCGGATACATCTGCTTAGCCTTAACACCAATGGCATTGACCAAATGTGTCTTACCACTACCAGACGGACCATAGATAAACATCGGATTAAACTGACTTGTATTAGGATGTTCTGCAATAGACAATCCCACAGAACGTGGAAGCTTATTACTTTCACCCTCCATGTAATTATTGAATGTCAACTTAGGATCAAGTTGGGTATCAATATCATCCATTTGAGATTCTCCTGCTGCAGCAGTCTCGCTTCCAGCCTGAGCCTGATGACTCTTAGGACTCAAGTCATTAGCATCATCAGGATCTAAAGGCAAAGGTGTAGTACCACCTGGAGCATCCTTGACTACCACAACACGATAAGTCAGACGAATACCTTCACCAAAATTCTGATGCAATACCTTGCTCAGTAAGCCCACGAAGTTTGCTTCCAAATACTCATAGAAGAAAGTACTCGGAACTCTAACCAGCAAAGTTTTCGTAGCCGGCTTATACGACTCGAAAACAATGGGTTTAAACCACGTATTGAAATGTTGCTCAGAGACATGCTGACGGATAAGCGTAAGACAATTGTCCCAAAGAGCTTTAGGACTTGCTAACATTATATCGATAATTGCTTTAAATTATTGCTCAAATTAGTGAAAGGCATCCCAAAAACGCCAAATTCACTGCAAAATTATAAAATAAAACGCAGACCACCAAATCTGATAATTTAATTTATTTTAATATAGTCTTATAACCTTTTAATTATCAGACACTTAATTAAGTTATCCACAATTTGCAGCTCTTTGACCTATTTTTAGGGTTAACTCTCTGAAATAGAATAACTTAGAAGCTTTTCAAAGAAAAGTATAGAAAAAGAGTGAAACAAAATCGTAACACCCTCGAAATAACTCACAAACAATCAGTTCGAAAGTTATTTCGAGGGCGTGAAACATCATATCTGCTTATTTAGACTATTTTTATTTAAGCACAGGCGGCTTTTTAAAGACATTCGCCTCTATTACTTGTCTTTTCTACCAAAAACAGAGAAGTGAACATAGCGCTTAGGATGCTGTTTCAAATCGATAACTAAAGAATCAGCATGGCGCATGGTCGAATTCATATTATCATAAAGCTGGGTATCATTCATCAGCAAGCCGAGAGTACCCTTGTTGCTGTTCAATTTTTCAGTAAATGCCTGTGTATTCTCCAATGTCTTGTTGACACGATCCAGCGTACCCTGTACATCCAAAGATGCCAGATTGGAAGTCAACTTATTCGTATTATCCAAAACACCATTGGCACGATTGATCATACCAGGAACCTGCTTGTTGAGACCTGCCATCAACGTATTCAACTCACGGGTAGAAACCGTAAGATGGGCCGTAATGGTTTGCACATTATGCAAAGAAGCAGCCAATGCAGGATCTGCCAAGAGCGCATTCAAGCTACCCAAGATAGAATCCAGTTTAGGAAGCATCTTCTCGATAGTAGGAACCATAGCCGAAACCTTGCCCAAAGCGCCCTCATTGACAGCTCCAGGTATAATGCCACCAGCCTCAATACGTTCACGAGGATTATTAGCCAACAAGATATTCACTTGCAAATTACCCATCAGGTCTTTCACAATTTCAGCCTGACTTCCCTTTGGAATGCGCAGATTTTTATCAATATCAGCCTTTACCTTGATAGGACCAGACTGAGTATAGTCAAAATCCACAGCATCAACAGTTCCTACCTTATAACCATCAGCATAAATTGGCGTTGAAGCACCCAGTCCCTGGATGTCGGAAAACGTCATATAATAATAGTTATTGGAAGAAAACAGATTGATTCCCTTCAGAAAATTAATTCCGAAGTACATAATCAAAATACCTACAATAGCCACAAGAGCTATTTTTATTTCCTTGGTAATTTTCATTCTCCTTTATTTTTTATTCTGTTTAAATTCTCGAATTGCCTGATTCACGTCGTACTTCTGTCCATCCTTAAAGGCGATGATAAATGCCTCAGGAAACTTATCCAACAAGGATTTACGAAGTCGGAAAATCTCATTATAATTAGCAGAAGAACCTATCGTGTATTTCACCATACCACCCTCCTGATAACTTGCATAACCTGTTTCTCCTTTGAAATGCGCATCACCTGCTCGAAGCACACGGTTGCTCACTAAAATCTGCACTTTGAAGATTGGGGCATGAGCGTCTTTCTCTCCAACGGAAGTATCCCTTGCCTGCGATTGTCGCCTGGTTTCCTCGCGCTGATAGGTATCTGGCACAATCTTTGGCATTTCACTGTCGCCTGCAGATGATGCCGCACGATAAGGCACAGAAACTCTTCTATCATACTTGTTCTTATATTGTTCGAAACCGTGGAAGATAGCCTTAGCCACATCATCCACGCGCGATTCATTGTTGAGCAGTTCCTCCTCATCAGGAGTGGTGACAAAGCCTAACTCTATCAAACAACTTGGCATAGAGGTCTCGCGAAGAACCAAGAATCCTGCTTGGTGAACGCCTTTATCCGGTCGGTTAGCCTCACGGCAAACACTCTTTTGAATAGAGCGGGCAATCTCAACACTGCGCTCCATATTCTTACCTTGAATGAATTCAAAGATAATATAGCTTTCAGAAGACTTCGGGTCAAATCCCTGATAAGTCTGCTGATATCCCTTCTCCATAGAGATGACAGAGTTCTCTCGCATAGCCACATCCAGATTATCCTTGGCACGGTGCATACCCAAGGAATAGGTTTCAAAACCTCTGGCTATCTTACCACCAGGCAAGGCATTGGTGTGAACTGAAATAAACAGGTCAGCACCAGCCTTATTGGCAATATTTGCTCTTTCCATCAACGGAATGAACACATCAGTCTTTCGGGTATAAATGACACGCACATCTGGCATATTACGTTCTACATACTTACCAAAAGCCAATGCCACCCGCAGGTTTATATCTTTTTCTTTGGATCTGGCACCCATGGCACCTACATCATGACCACCATGACCAGGGTCTATAACAAGCGTAAATCTATCATTGGCAGCAAAAGAATATGCCACCAACATAAAGAAAGCAACCAGCAAAAGAACGATCTTCTTCAACATACTATTTATTATGATTGTGCAAAATTAAGCATTTAATGGCAGAAAACCAAAATATGCAACAAAGTTTTATTATTTATTAAGTGAACGCTCAAACAGAAATTCCACACCAGCTCCTTCACAATCGGCTCCCATAGGTGGATTCTGCTTGATGATTTTCAGATGAATTTCTTCTATAGTTGGGAAACGGCGAAAAAGACGATCACCAATTCTGCCTCCTACTCTTTCTATCAATTGAGAAGGAACAGACATCTCCTGGGAAACCAACTGATAAACCTCTGCATAGTTCAAGGTATCATTGACATCATCACTCGTCAATGCATTCGTAACATCATATTTGATACGTAAACTTACAAGATAATCATTACCCGTTTTTCTTTCCTGTGGCAAAACACCATGAAAGGCATGAAACTTCAAGTCTTGCAAAAGGATATAGCTCTGACGTAAATTCATCATTGTTCTCCTCCATCATGCTGTTCATCACTACAAGAAACTGGCAGTTCATCATCCTTCAAGTAATTTTTCAAGGCACGTTCTACACCCACCTTCCAGGTATTGATACTCTCTGAAGTGAGCTGCAACTGACTAACCAGTTTGATAACATGCTTGATAGGCATACGATAGCGCAACACACCGGAAATCAACTTGGCATAATTCCAATACTCCGGATTAAACTTTTCGCTCAATCCCTCCACGGTTATCTTATAACCACGCTTGTTGACAAACTGAAAATCATATCTCTTGGCTCCCTCACTGAGAACTGTCTTCACGATTTTACCTTTGGTGACAGATTTTGGTAACATGATGCCTTCCTCATCATCTTGCAAACCTGTGAATATCTCGTAAGGATGACCATTAAGCAAACCCACCAATGCCACCCATTTCTCCTTATTATTCTGGAAACGGACAACATCACATTCCAATTCTCTTGGTCGCACCTCAACCACATCCGGTTGCATATTCCGAATATTGACAGAATCTCCGACTACCTTATGCAAACTGTCTTGCAGCTTACCCCAATCAACTTGCTGGTCTGCAAAACGGTTGCGCAGGTTCTCCAAACTACTCTTCAAATCATCCACGAGTGCAAGACGAGCCTCTTCAAAAGTCATATTTTCTGTATCAATCATATTAAACGTTTAATAATTTGGTGCAAAATTAAACTTTTTATTCTAAATGATGAAAGGTTTTTGGAGATATTTCTTAAAAAGATAGCAGTATATGCCACTTTTTAGAAAACTTTATTTACCTTTGCAATAGAATAAGGAGGAAAACGATATCAAGAAACATCAAAAATAAAGAATATGGAATCAATTAAAAACAGAACAACCATTCGCAAATATTCCAACCGTGAAGTAAGCGATGAATTACTGAATCGGCTGATAGAAGAAGCAGAGCGTACCCCTACGATGGGCAATCTCCAGCTCTATAGTGTCGTCGTTACCAGAAGTGAAGAAGGTAAAAAAGCACTTGCTCCAGCACATTTCAACCAACCTATGGTGACAGATGCATCTGTTGTACTTACCATCTGCGCAGATTACCGACGTACAACCATCTGGGCAGAGAACCGCAAGGGCACCCCTGGTTATGACAATATCCTATCATTCATGAATGCGGCTACAGATGCTTTGCTTTTCACACAAACATTCTGTAACTTAGCCGAAGAAGAAGGATTGGGCACCTGTTTCTTGGGCACAACTATCTATATGCCTAAGATGATTATCGACACCTTGAAATTACCAAAGCTCGTAATGCCAGTAGCCACCATTACCTTGGGATGGCCTGACGAACATCCAGCCAAGAGCGACAGACTCCCATTGCGTAGTATCATTCATCAGGAATCATACAGCGATTATACCCCAGAGAAGATAGATGATTTCTATGCAGAAAAGGAATCCTTGGAAGAAAACAAGGAATTTGTAAGAATCAACAACGTAGAAACATTGGCACAGGTTTTCACAGACATCCGTTATACGAAAAAAGATTGTGAGACCATGAGCATTGGTTTTATGGATGCGCTCAAGCAGCAAGGTTTTGTAAAATAAAAGCCACACTCGGCTCACAATTCGCAAAATATTGCCAGACTTCATGTGAAAGTGCCTGCCCAAGCGGAAGAAATTTTCCCTTTAAGCAGAGCATGATTTTAACCCATAAACAGAAATCCCTGTTAAGGAAAAATCATTTCCTTAACAGGGATTATTATTTTTACTTGATATCTTTCTCTAATTAGTCAACGACGATTGGCTTGTACTTTGGTACCAATGCCTTCATGATACACCAACCAACGAGATAAGCCACTGCACAGATGCAGAAGATAATCATATAACCAGCAGGTTTGCCATCAAAGCCCATGAAAGTAAAGGCAGCACCCTGACCTTCTGCATAGGTAAAGAGCATACCAGAACCCTTATTGATGAGGAAAGAACCTACACCACCTGCCATAGCACCAATACCAGTGATAGTTGCAACGGTAGATTTTGGGAACATATCACCAATGGTTGAATAAAGGTTGGCAGACCATGCCTGATGACCAGCACCTAAAAGACCGATAATGATAGCAGGCCACCATGCACTATACTCACCCATAGGCTGTGCTATCAGACCCAACAATGGGAAACATGCAAAGATCAACATCGCACGCATACGGCCGATATAAGGATTCATACCCTTCTTATCAACAAAGTAAGTTGGCAGATAACCACCACCGATACTCAAGATGGTAACAATCGCATAAAGGGTGAAAATCAAAGCAATACCCATGCTTGAGTCAGAAGAATAACCATACTGATCTGAGAAATAAGCAGGTGCCCAGAAGAGGAAGAACCACCATACACCATCAGTCATCAACTTACCTGTGATAAAAGACCAAGTCTGACGGAAGGTAAAGCACTTCAAGAAACCGATAGTCTTCTCTTCTTCCTCATCACCTGCAGTCTTTTCAGCCTCAACCTGCTCAGCTTCCTCATCCTGATTGATATAAGTAAGCTCTGAGTGATTGACATACTTGCTCTTGGCAGGTTTGTCATAAAGCCATACCCAAAGACCCATCCAGACATAACCGAGCACACCGATAATGATGAAAGCCCACTCCCAACCCATGGCGCGAGCCAAGAGAGGAATAGTAGCTGGAGCTGCCAATGCACCTACAGAAGCACCACTATTGAAAATGGCTGTAGAGAAAGCACGGTCCTTCTTTGGGAAATACTCTGCTGTTACCTTGATAGCTGCAGGGAAGTTACCAGCCTCACCAACGGCAAGAATCAAACGGCAGGAAAGGAAAAGCCATACACTGATAGTGGCAATAGCAACTGCTGCATCACTACCAGCCTGAACCAGGCGCAAAGCTTCAATAGAATCATAGCCTTCTACCTGCATAGCTACCCAACCGCAACCTGCATGCATCACAGCACCTGTTGACCATACGAAGATGGCGATGAGGTAACCTTTCTTAGTACCCATCCAATCCACAAACTTACCTGCAAAAAGATTTGCAATGGCATAGAAAATGGAGAAGAGACCGGTAATCGTACCATAGTCATCATCAGTCCAGTGGAACTCTGGAGCGATAAAATCTTTCCATGTTAATGACAAGACCTGACGGTCCATGTAATTCACGGTGGTTGCCAAGAAAAGCAACGCGCAGATGACCCAGCGGAAGTTAGACATCTTACTTGTTTTAATAGCGTTCATACTTATTATAGAGTCTGTTTAAAATTAGCATTTAAATGAGAACGAAAAATCTCTTGTGGACAAATAATGCCCACAAGAGGATTATTTTCATATTATTTCATCTCTGGAATTTTAACTACCTGCATATCATTATAGATCAGGTTCTCACCAGCCATACCCCAGATAAAGGTATAGTTGCTTGTACCAGCTGCGCAGTGAATAGACCACTCTGGAGCAATCACAGCCTGCTCGTTGTTCAACCAGATAGGACGAGTCTCCTGTGGTTCACCCATTATATGGAGAATCTTCTGACCCTCTGGCACATTGTAATAGAGATATGTCTCCATACGACGGAGGTGAGTATGAGCTGGCATGGTGTTCCATACAGAACCCTCTTTCAACTCAGTTACACCCATCTGCAACTGGCATGTACGTACACCAGCAACACCATCGATAATCAACTGATGGATAACGCGGTCATTACTTTCCTTCAAGCTACCTGCCTTGATGTTGTTAGCATCCTTCAATGTTACCTTCTTAGTAGGGAAGGTCTGATGTGCGCAAGCACTGTTCATATAGAACTTAGCTGGCTTATTGGCATCCTTGCTGGCTACTTCAATATTCTTGGCGCCACGACCTACATAGAGAGCCTCCTGGAAACCGAGCGTATATTTCTTGCCATCTACAGTAACAGTACCCTCACCACCGATATTGATGATACCCAACTCGCGGTTATCGAGCAGGTTCTTCTGATCGTTTGGCTTGTCTGTATAAAGAGGAGCGATAGAAGTCAACTTCAAAGGAGCTGTTGTTGGCTGCGCGCCACCAATCAGAAAACGGTCAAACATTGTGTAAGTCCAGTTTACCTCACCTGGAGCAAAAACCTTCTCAATGGCATATTCACCACGAAGACGGTCTGTTGTGTAATGCTTTGCATCCATTGGGTTGCTTGCATAACGAACATTGTAATTAGTGTAAGCATTTTCTGCCTTCACTTCATAAGCACTCTTGCAGCACTGTGCAAAACCAGCACCAGCAACGAGCAACATTGCAAATGATAATAATACCTTCTTCATTACTAAAATCTTTATATTATTTTTTATTTTTCAGAATTATTTCTATCTTTCTGTTTATTTCTGCAAATCCTCAGCAGCCTTCTTCTCTTCTTTCACAATGCGCTGACGGTTGATAATCATCAAAGCTACAGTGATGACTGTGAGTACACCCATACCGATGTATGAAAGTTTCACACCTCTATAGATAATCCATCCGAAGAGAGATGAGGCAAAGTCGAGAGCACCACCAGAGAAACCTGCAGGAATGTGAGCAGCCTTGTCAGCTGTTGCAGCATATACCTGATTGGCAGCCAAGGTAAAGTCTGGAGCCATATCGGTTACAAAATAAAGACCGATTACCAGAGCAAAGAGACCGATAATAAGGGTCTTTACTACATTACCTTTGGTAAAAGGCAATATCATTGGGAAAAGGTAGAACATACCTGCCAAAGATGCCAATGGCAAGAACTGGTTGCCAGGCAAGAATACCGCGATAGCCAAGATAGCAGGAATCAAGATGACAGATACGACCAATGTTGTAGGATGACCGATAACAAGAGCAGGACTCATACCGATATGTACCTTCTTACCATTGAACTTAGACTTCACCAATTCCTGAGTCTTTTCTGAGATAGGCTTCAAACCTTCAATAAACAAAGAGGTAATACGTGGAATCAGTTCCATCACCGCTCCCATGGTAACACCTAAGAACAATACCTTCTTAATATCAAGCTGCGCAGCCCAACCGATCAGGGCGCCAACGATGACACCGAGAACCAACGGTTCACCTAATACACCAAACTTCTTCTTCAAACCCTCTGCATCGATATCCAACTTAGAGAATCCTGGAATCATATCCAGAAGTTTGTTGAAACCGATAGCCAAAGGCATAAAGCTCTGGCAAAAAGGCTGAGGAATAGAGATACCATCCAAATCATAATATTTCTGGAATTTCTCTGCTGTCAAGTCTGCACAGATCAGAGTAATGATGTAGCAAACGATTGCTGCGAAATAACCCCACAACAAACTTTGACCCATCACGAAGTAAGCTACCGCACCGATGAAAGCAAAGTGCCAGTAGTTCCAGAGATCAATATTGACCGTACGGGTTGTCTTGGTAATCAACATCAGGAAATTGACACCCAGGCAGATAGGGATAATCAATGCACCCACCGCAGTATTATAGGCAACTGCTGCTGCAGCTGGCCAACCCATATCGAATACATTTAACTGCAGATGATAAAGGTCGGAGATTGCTTTCAATGGGTCATTGAAGTTAGTTGTCAACAAAGCAGTAACAACACCCAAGCCTACGAAACCCACGCCTACGAAGAGTCCCGACTTCAGTGCCTTACCGAATTTCATGCCAATACACAAGCCGATGACGGTAAAGATGATTGGCATCATCACACTCGCACCTAAGCTAATGATATAGCTAAATACCTGTTCCATTTTAAATTTTAATGAATGTTAGTTAATAATTTTGGGCACCCATATAAAGGTGCAACATTGATTTGTTTCAAGTTTTATGGGCACAAAGATACGCTTTTTTCTTTAAATTCAATACGTTTTCATTAAAAATATTACTTAAAAAAGAATCCCACCCGATATTTTCGGATGGGATTGATATGATTTTGTACATTTTCAACAGATTTTCGCCTCTGTTTAATCCTGATAATACACTCTCTTCACACGATTACTGATAGTAGTCAGCACCTCATAAGGTATCGTGTCGAGAATATCACTGAGCGTTTGCACTGGCAATTGCTCTCCAAAGATTTCCACACTGTCACCTTCCTTGCAATCTATGCCTGTCACATCGATCATGGCTACATCCATACAGATGTTACCCACATACTCTGCTTTCTGACCATTGACCAGACAATAAGCGTGGCGGTTGCCGAGATGACGGTTCAAACCATCAGCATAACCGATTGGAATGGCTGCTATCACGCTGTCCTTATCCAGAATGGTCCTGCGACTGTAGCCGATACTCTCCCCTGCCTTGATGTGATGCATCTGCAGGATAGTCGTCTTCAGGGTACTTACACAATTGATGGTCTTGTTGTTGCGGGAATTGATACCATAAAGTCCTAATCCCAAGCGACACATATCCAACTGTCTGTCAGGGAAATGCTCTATACCTGCAGAATTGCAGATATGGCGCAATATCTTATGATCGAAGGCAGCCTGCAACTGCTTGCTACCCTTATCAAACAATGCGAACTGCTGGGCAGAGAACGCATCAAAGGAATCATCATCACTACCTACAAAATGCGAGAACACACTTCGAGGTATGATGGCATTCTGATGTTTCAGTCGTGCTATCAATTCTTCCATATCATTTTCCGGGTCAAAGCCCAGACGGTGCATACCTGTATCCAACTTGATATGTACAGGGAAACCAGTAACACCCTCTTTTTCTGCAGCCTTGATCAGTGCGTCCAGAATACGGAAAGAATAAACCTCTGGTTCCAAATCATAGTCGAACATGGTCTTGAAGGCTGTCATCTCCGGATTCATAATCATGATATTGCTCGTAATACCATTCTTGCGAAGCGTAACACCTTCATCGGCTACTGCTACGGCAAGATAATCCACACGATGATCCTGCAATGTCTTGGCGATTTCTACCGCTCCGGCTCCATAACCATCCGCCTTGATCATGCATACCAACTTGGTCTCTGGTTTCATGAACGAACGGTAATAGTTCAGATTGGCCACTACTGCATTCAGATTTACCTCCAATGTGGTTTCATGCACCTTTTTCACGAGTAATTCAGTCAACTGGTCAAAGCCAAACTGACGGGCACCCTTCAGCAGGATGACCTCATCGCGCAAGGAAGCGAACACCTCACTCTTGATAAAGTCCTCAATATTACGGAAGAAGAATTTCTCTGAAATCTGAATCTCATCACTCTGTTCATACAACTGCGGACCGACACCGATGAATTTGACCACACCACGCTTACGGCATAAGTCAGAGACCTCTTTGTACAAGTCCTTAGGATTCTCACCGCTCTGGAAGATATCACTGAGTATCAACGTATGACGGCGCCCCTTATGATCTGGACGGCGACTCATAAAATCGAGAGCGATATCGAGGGAATTGATGTCTGAGTTGTAACTGTCATTGATCAAAGTGCAACCATGCTGTCCTTCCTTGACTTCCAATCGCATAGCTACCGGTTCAAGAAGTGACATACGCTTATCCACTTCCTCTGCAGTCAACCCCAACTTACGGGAAACAACTGCCGCTATAATAGAATTGGTGACAGAAGCCTCATCAATAAAAGGTAGAGAATAGCTATCCTCTTCACCTTTATATATATAGGTAATAATAGACAGATTACCCTTCTTCTCTATATTTTTCACATAGAAAGGAGCAGCAGAATCCTTCAAGGACCAATACAGTTTTTCACCCCTGTAATCATGATATTCGCCTACCACCCTGGCAACAATTTCATCATCACCATTATAGACGATAGTTTCTGCATCATGGAAAAGAATGATCTTCTCACGACACTTAGCCTCCAAAGACTCGAAATTCTCCTGATGCGCAGAACCCAAATAAGTAAGCACGGCTATCGTTGGCTGAATGATGTCACGAAGAGCAAGCATCTCGCCAGGCTGACTGATACCAGCTTCAAAGACACCAACCTCAGTCTGCTCGTTCATCAGCCAGACAGACAAAGGCACACCTATCTGAGAATTGTAGCTGCGCGGACTGCGGGTGACAAACATATTTGGAGAAAGCAACTGATGAAGCCATTCCTTGACCATAGTCTTACCATTGGAACCAGTAATGCCCACGATAGGAATATTAAATTCATCGCGATGGCGCTCTGCCAGACGCTGGAGAGCTTCCAGCGTATTAACCACCTTCAGGAAATTAGCTTCCGGATAGTCTGAAGCATATCCTTTAGGAACATTAGTAACTACGAAATTTCTAACACCACGACGATACAACTCTGGAATGTAGTTGTGACCATCATTACGCTCTGACTTCAAGGCGAAGAACAGAGTTTCCTCTGGGAAACAGAGTGAACGGCTATCGGTCAATATGAAACCGATATTCGTATCCTTGTCTCCATAGCGACGCGCACCTATCAGTGTGGTTACCTTTTCGATAGTATAAGTCATTATCTTACTTTTTAAAATATTCTATATGAGATAATCATGTCATTTCCCCAACTGGTACTTTTCCATGAATTTCCGTTCTTTTTCCTGTGCATTGGCAAGAAACTTCTTGTATTCCTCACTCTCTGGATTGAAAGGTCGGTGTCCAAGGGCTTCACGGATAGGTTTCCATTCCTCTAAAAAGTCCTCGGCAGTCTTGCCAAAGTAAGCCATTTGGAACTTCTGCCAGATATATTCCACGGCAAGTTCGCTCGGATGAAGCATATCTTCCTTGTAAAAGCGATAATCTCTCAGTTCGTCACAGAGAATTTCATAGGCAGGGAAATAGCGCACCACTTCTGGAAAGCGCTGGCAAAGTATATCTGCCGCTAAAAGAAGCGTGGCCTTGGAAAGCTGACTGCCATGGAATCCATATTTCTGGTAACGGATAGGACTCACCGTCACGATGATGTGCCTGACTCCTTGACCGAGCAATGCCAAAACTGCCTTGGAAAGTTCTACCACGCATTCACCCACACTCAATTCCTTTTCTTCAAACAGGCATTGCGGACGCTTCTGGCAGTTATCCACCACTTCACCCGTTTCCTTCAGGATATATACATGATTGGTTCCGAGCGTAAAGACAGCCACATCCACTTTTCGGTCTTGGTTCTGGTATTCAGTACCAGCCTTCAAACCTGCGGTACAAGGTTCCCCCTTGAGATACCGGTCCACAGAGTGATATACGCTCGTAGGATTGTACATGACTCCGTATGGATTGACCATGGCACGGAAGCGATTCTCGACAAAACGATTGCCGAGATGATCCGCAAAACAACTGCCCACGAAAAGCAGTCTGTCAGAAGGCTGTATCTCAAAGTCAGCCTTTTCTATGTTCACTTCCGTTCTAAAGTCCATATTGCTTATTTTTCTGTTACTTTATTTTTCTTCCATTCAAAGAATAAACCTGCGAGCAAGAGAATCAACAGTACACCGTAGCCTACATAAGCAATGGCCTCTGTTGTCTTCAGGGATGTAGGGTGGAAATCAAGTACCACCTTGTGAGTTCCCGGTTTTACATTCAGGGCACGCAAGATATAATCCACTCTGCCCAATTCTGCAGGCTGTCCGTCTATCGTAGCCGTCCAACCAGGATAATATATTTCAGAGAACACGATGACACCACCCTTGTTGGAAGTAACCTCATAAGTCAGATTATTTGGCTTATATTGAGTCAACTTAACAATAGAAGTATCATCCTGAGGCACACTTTCACCGAGCTGCTGCTTGAACTTCGCATCAGCTACAGCTTCATGTCGCAAATTGATCTTTCCTACCTTGTCAATCTCCTCATTGGCATTTTCTGCATAGCTTACCTTATCAACAAACCAAGCATTGCCATAGGCATAAAGATTCTGCACAGGCACAGTCTGTCCACCCTGCAAAGGCATGATGAAGTACTTCGTGTTGAGCATATTGAGCACAGGGAATATGCTGTCGCCATTCACCTTCGTCATGTCACCACCAGCCTCAGCTACAGCCTTCATCGCCTTCTGCATCTCTGGAGAGATATAAGCTTCTATCATCTCCGCATAACGACGGAGTTTGGCTGGATGATAACCACCAACGCTCTTATGATAATATGAAGTTTCGTTCTCATTGAAGGTATTGGATGCCATATTGAGTACACGATAATCAAGCGACTTGTCTCTGCAGATCATCTTATCGGTCTCAGTCATTTGCTGTGGAGTATCACGCACGCTCTTCTCCACGAACATATCATCATAGAGATAACGCTTGTTGACCATCCACATATCTACCAGACAGAGTACAGCAATACCAGCAATCATAAACTCCTTGCCCAACTTCTTCATCTTATAAAGGAAGAGGAAAGCCGAGCCAATGACGATAACCCAGAAAGAACGCCAGCAATCGGAAGTAAAGATTCCCTTTCGGATTTCAGTCAGATTGCTGATGATAGGTCCCTGATATTCTGCAGGAAGCTGCTGCAAAGCCTGAAGTTCCTGTGCAGATACGAAATCTGAGAAGAACAGGCCTGGTGCCAAGGCAAAGAGGAGACAGAAACCTGCTGTCAGTCCGAAACTTGCATAAACGAGTTTGGCCTTGGTAGTCAATATTTCCGGTTCATCCACGATCTTCTTGAGTGCCATCATCGCCAACAGAGGAATGGTAAACTCAGCAATCACAAGGATGGAAGCCACCGTCCTGAATTTGGCATACATCGGAACGTAATCCAAGAAGAAATCCGTAAACGGCATGAAGTTTCTACCCCATGAGAGAAGTACACTGAGGATGGTCGCTGCCAACAAAGCCCACTTCATCGGCCCCTTCACAATGAATAAGCCCAAGATGAAGAGCATACAGACGAAAGCACCTACATATACAGGACCGCTTGTTCCAGGCTGGTTGCCCCAATACTGTCCGAGTTGCTGATAAATCTGTACAAAGTTAGGATCCGCTTTTTCCATTGCCTTTGTGTTCTGTGCCAAAGGAACAGAAGCACCACCCTTTGCATCCGGAATCATGAGCGTCCAAGTCTCGTCAATACCATAACTCCACTGGGTAATATAGTCTCTATCCAAACCGCTATTGGTCTGGTTAGCAGCGTTTTTCTTCACCAGTTCACTTTTTCCACGCATAGACTCCTGACCGTACTGCCAAGTATGATACAGGTTGGAAAGATTGAGCGATATACCGATGGCGGCACCCACGATACAAGCCGCAGTAGCCTTACCGAAGCGAGCCATTTCCTTCTTCTTATAGGCATCCCACAAGAATGCGAGAAGCATAAAGAAGATGATAAAGAGGTAATAATAAGTCATCTGCACGTGGTTGGCATTGACTTCAAAGGCTGCAAAGATAGCAGTAACGAGCAATCCCCACAAATATTTACCACGATAAGCCAATACGACACCTGCAATCATAGGAGGCAAATAAGCCAAAGCCATCACTTTCCAGATGTGTCCGGCAGCAATGATGATGAAGAAATAGGACGAAAATGCCCAGATGATAGATCCCAATGCTGCTAATGACTGTCGGAAGTTAAAGGCTCTCAACAGGATATAGAATCCTAAGAGGTATGCAAAAACATACCATACATAATCAGGCAACCAAAGATGATAGGCATTGACAGCCTGCTGCAAAACAGTACCACTCTCATAAGATGGTGACATCTGATAAGTTGGCATTCCACCAAAAACAGAGTTTGTCCAACGGGTCACCTCGCCAGTCTGTTGCTGGAAAAGTTCCTTTTCATGTCCCAGTCCCTTGCCTGCTGCAGCATCATGACGGAACAGGATGCGCCCGTCCATGTCGGCTGGCATGAAATAAACAAAGGAGACAACTGCAAATACGATTACTACCAGAATATCCAGTAGATACTTCTTCAAAAATTTCATTATTCTTATAAACGTTTATATTTTGAGTGCAAAGATAGTGCAAAATGAAGACAATACAAAATAAAAAAGGTAGTTTTTGCTATTTTTAGTGTTAAAGAAATAACTTAAGAAGCATTCTGACTTGCCTGAAATGGATCTGTAGAAGATGGTATTACCCATTATAATAGGGAATTCCCCTTTTCTTTTAGGGATTCTCTAATTGCTATATGAGAAAAGATACGTATTTTTGCAGCATCAGAAAAAGAGTTTCATATCATACAAAAAGCTCTTTATATATAATAAGGTATAACTAATAAATTGATGAAAAATATGAAAAATATGAAAAAAATTACATTTCTCCTGATGGCTCTCTTGCTCATCGCAATGCCATCCTCAGCTCAACACTATACTCAGAGCAGATATTACAACAAGCAGACGGGTCATCTCGACTACGGCCGTCACTACAATGATTTCCCTGACTCCTACTTCGGATTCAGGATTGGTCCTTCTTTCTCTTACGTCAATTCGGATGATAGCAGACTGGATGGTGGTAATTGGCAAACGGGTCTCAACGTGGGAGTTGTGGCAGGTGTCGCACTTTCAAATGCCCAGCCTCTTTATCTGGAAGGAGGCTTGTTCTATACAGAGAAAGGCGGCAAGAAAGATTTGACTAATGACAAGAAGATGACCTACAACCTCAACTACATCGAAATTCCACTTGTACTGAAATATAAGTACAATATCGATCCACACTTCTCGCTCCAACCATTTTTTGGAGGATATTTCGCTTTAGGAGTTGGTGGAAAGATTAAGAACTTCGAACAGAGAGAAGCTCAAAACTCATTTAATGACGATAACTTCCGCCGGGTAGATGGAGGACTCCGTCTGGGTTGTGGCGTGCAATACGATATGGTCTATGCCGACCTTACCTACGATATCGGTCTGGCAAACATCTGTCATGATACCTTTGACACATCCCATAATGGAGGACTGCAACTCAACTTTGGTGTTAACTTCTAAGGTTTTATCAGATATTTTTCGTAACTTTGCAGCCGATTTTAATATCGGCAAATTCTCAATCGGAAAAGTTACAATAAATATATGAAAATAGGAATTATCGTTGCGATGGACAAGGAGTTCACGCAACTCAAGACATTATTGACAGAATCACAGACAGAGCAGAAGAACCACAAGGATTTCGTGATTGGAAAAATTGGCAACAATGAAGTAGTCATGCAACAGTGCGGCATCGGCAAGGTAAACAGTACCATCGGTGCCGTAGAAATGATAGACAATTACCATCCAGACCTGGTGATCTCATCCGGTGTTGCGGGTGGAGCTGATATTAACCTCAATGTCACCGAGGTCGTAGTGGCAACAGAGTGTGTATATCATGACGCTTATTGCGGCGATGAATGTGAATTTGGACAGATTTTGGGTATGCCAGCCACCTTCAAGACTCCAAAGGAGTATGTAGAGAAGGCACTTGCCATCAATCATCTTCCAGACAACATCCATCCTAAGATACATGCAGGACAGATTGTCAGTGGAGAGTGGTTTGTAGATAGTAAGGAGAAGATGCGCTCTATCCTGGAGCACTTCCCTCATGCAATGGCTGTCGATATGGAGAGTTGCTCTATTGCCCAGACCTGCCATATATACAAGACTCCTTTCATCTCCTTCCGCATCATCAGTGATGTACCTCTCAAGGATACCAAGGCGCAGCAGTATTTCGACTTTTGGGCTAAGATGGCAGAAGGTTCTTTCAATGTTACCAAAGCGTTCCTCGAGAGCCTTTAGGAGTGAAGAACGAAGAGTGAAGAGTGAAGAATCACTTAACATTTAACATTCAAATTAAAATGAACAAGATACCAAGTTTTACTATCAATCATAACAAGTTGCTCCGCGGTATATACGTTAGCCGTAAGGACGAAATTGGAAACGAAGTGGTCACTACTTTCGATATCCGCATGAAGGTACCTAATCAGGAGCCTTGTCTCCACAACGGTGCCATCCACACGATCGAGCACCTCGCTGCTACCTATCTCCGTAATGACGAAGAGTGGAAAGACCGCATCGTATATTGGGGGCCGATGGGTTGCCTCACAGGTAATTACCTCCTCATCAAAGGAGACTTGGAAAGCAAGGATATCGTTGAGTTGATGAAGCGCACCTTCAAGTTTATCGCAGACTTCGAAGGCGAGATTCCTGGACAGGCAGCCAAGGACTGTGGCAACTATCTGCTCCACGACCTGCCTATGGCAAAATACGAGTCCAAGAAATATCTCGAAGAGGTCTTAAACGTTATCAAGGAAGAAAACTTGATTTATCCTACACAAGAATAAGATTAGGAAAGGCCTGACTGAAATCAGGAAAAGTCAAAGACTGAAATATAGAAAAAGCATCTTAAGATACATTTACGAGTATCTTAAGATGCTTTTTTTACCACTTGAGTTTACCATACTTCTCCTTATACCACAACTGCCAACCATTCACTAAATTCTGCCAAACCACATAGGCACCAGGAGCTACGGCAGCCAACGGATTCAGGAAAGTAAGGGTGAGCCAGATACCCACTATCGTGTTCTTCTGGCCTAAAGCCTGTCCTGCACTAATGCTCGCATCAAAATGGCGCCCTACCGCCTTACCGATGGCAAACTGGATAAGACAGACGAAAAGCGGAACAATCAGAAGCAGAACAAGAATCCAACCGGATACCGTAGCATGAAGGATATTACGCACCGTCTCGCCCATCAGAATCGTCAGATTGAAGCACCACATATAAAATCCCAAATCTTTTACGCTCTTTACTTTATCCACAAACTTCGGCAAGAATCTGCGACTCAATAGGGCTAAAAGTAATGGCACCACCAAAACCGTGGTCACATTCCTAAACACCATCAAACTCATATAAAGAAAGGATACATCAGCACCTTTTTCTACCATCGGGAAAAGAGAAGGGATGATAACCATCGTGAAAATATTGGCTATCACCGTATAGGTAGTAAGCGAGCCGATAGAGCCGCCCAATTTTTCTGTTACCACAGCCACAGCTGCTGCAGTAGGACAAATAAAACAGATGAAAGCACCCTCCAGTATCAGTTTTGTATTATAGTTGTTACCAAACTCAAAGATGAATACCACCATCATCAAAGCCAAAGAAGTTCTAATCAGTTGCAATATAAAATGCCAGGCTTTAGGCTTCATTTCCTTTATTTCTATCTTACAAAACGTAACATAAAGCAAAGCAAACAATACAACCGGCATCACACTGACCAAATGAGGTCCGACCGCCTCACCCAATGGTTCCAAGAAAGGAACGTATGCAAAAATCAAATAACCCACGGCTCCTATGACCAGCGAACAGGGCAAGGAAAACTTCCTGAAAAAATTCCACAACTTCATAATTACGTGATTTTGAGTCCTATTGAATAACCCATGACTGTATGTCCAAACAGAGTAGAAATTCAAGTGCAAAAGTACAATAACTCAAATCCTCTCCAAATCGGAAACATCCGATAGGAGAGGATTTCTCTTTTCATTTATATCCTTAAAGCTATACTTAATTAGTCTTTATTGCTACGCTTACGCTCCAAGTGGTCAAGGATTACCTTGCGCATACGCATGCTCTTAGGAGTTACCTCTACGTACTCGTCCTCACGGATATACTCCAAGCACTCCTCAAGACTCATTACGGTCTTTGGAATCACACGAGCCTTATCGTCTGAACCAGAAGCACGGACGTTGGTCAACTGTTTTGCCTTAGTCACATTGATGACAAGGTCGTTTTCGTGAACATGCTCACCAACTACCTCACCGGCATAAACCTCCTCACCTGGGTCGATGAAGAACTTACCACGATCCTGAAGCTTATCAATAGCATAAGCATAAGCAGTACCAGTTTCAAGTGCAATCATACTACCATTAGAACGGCGGTTGATTTCACCCTTGAATGGCTGATACTCCTTGAAACGGTGAGCCATAATAGCCTCACCCTGAGAAGCAGTCAGCACATTGGTACGAAGACCGATGATACCACGAGAAGGAATATCAAACTCGATATCCACACGCTCACCCATGTTCAACATAGAAGTCATATCACCCTTACGACGGGTTACCATATCAATCATCTTAGAAGCGAACTCCTCTGGTACATTGATAGTCAACTCCTCTACAGGCTCACACTTCACTCCGTCAATCTCCTTGTAGATAACCTGAGGCTGACCTACCTGAAGTTCATAACCCTCACGGCGCATGGTTTCCACGAGCACAGAGAGATGAAGTACACCTCGACCGCTGACAATCCACTTATCAGTAGAATCCTCGAATGGCTGAACACGAAGAGCAAGGTTCTTCTCCAACTCCTTGTTCAAACGCTCCTGGATATGGCGGGAAGTACAGAACTTACCCTCCTTACCGAAGAATGGAGAATCGTTGATAGTGAAGAGCATACTCATGGTTGGCTCATCAACAGCGATTGGAGGAAGTGGCTCTGGATTCTCATAATCACAGATGGTATCACCAATCTCAAACTTCTCCAAACCGATAACTGCACAGATATCACCAGAATCTACATGATCAGTCTTCTTGTGACCCATACCCTCGAATGTATGAAGTTCCTTAATCTTGGTCTTCTCCTGTGTACCATCACGATGGCAGATAGTTACATTCATGGCATCCTTCAAAGTACCACGATGAACACGACCTACAGCGATACGACCTGTATAAGAACTGTAGTCGAGAGAAGTAATGAGGAGCTGAGGAGTACCCTCCAACTGCTTAGGAGCAGGGATAACCTCAACGATTTTGTCGAGCAAATAGTCGATGTTGTCTGTAGGATTGTTGTAATCCTCTCCCATCCAACCATTCTTGGCAGAACCATATACTACAGGGAAATCAAGCTGATCCTCAGTAGCATCAAGGTCGCACATGAGATCGAATACCATCTCATAAACTTCCTCAGGACGGCAGTTAGGCTTATCCACCTTATTAACGACAACGATAGGCTTCAGACCGAGCTGCAAAGCTTTCTGCAACACGAAACGGGTCTGAGGCATAGGGCCCTCGAAAGCGTCAACAAGCAAGAGACAACCGTCTGCCATATTGAGTACGCGCTCCACCTCACCACCGAAGTCGGAGTGTCCAGGAGTATCGAGGATATTGATTTTAACACCTTTCCAATTGATAGATACATTCTTTGAAAGAATGGTTATACCACGCTCACGCTCCAAATCATTGGAATCGAGCACTTCGCCGCTATTATCCTGGCCGTCACGGAACAGCTTTCCGGCGAGCATCATCTTGTCCACCAAGGTAGTCTTACCATGGTCAACGTGTGCAATAACTGCAATGTTTCTAATGTCTTGCATTTCCTTTACCTTAAATACTTAATGAATTTGGGTGCAAAATTACAAAAAATATCGGAAAAATTTGCAAGTTTCACAGAAAAGTTGTAACTTTGCAGCGCATTTTTAGTGAAACCGCCGCGAGGAAGGTCCTAAATGCATTAGAAACAATTAAAGTAACATTTATTATTAAGTAACACAGCTATGTATTTAGACAAAGCAAAAAAAGAAGAGATCTTTAGCAAGTACGGAAAGTCTAACTCTGATACTGGTTCAGCTGAGAGCCAGATAGCATTGTTCTCATACCGTATTGCTCATTTGACGGAACATGTAAAGAAGAACCGTAAAGATTATACTACAACACGTTCTCTGACACAGCTTGTAGGAAAGCGTCGCGCATTGCTCGATTACTTGTACGACCGCGATATCAATCGCTACCGTGCCATCGTCAAGGCCCTCGGTCTTCGTAAGTAATCTGAAAGCAATTTGCTTAAAGACATTGAATCCCATCATTCTCATTGAGAGTGATGGGATTTTTTTATTTAGAAAAGTGCAAACTCTGCAAACGGCTATATATAATAAGGAGGAAAAGTCATCAATATGTTGCCCAAATTATAGCTATCCGTTTGGGCACTCGTTGACCATCACGTGAGCAACGGTTGCCCGTCTCTTGTTCACCAGTTCCCCATCACGTGGTCCCCGAGGGACCGCTTGAAGAGCATGGCTGGTACCGAGAGCCACCCATCGGTTTGTCTTGTCCAACTCATCAAGGGATGAGCGGAGCAAACCGAGGTCAAGTTGCTTGTATTTAGGAGCGTAAAACTTCATCTTGCTATGGAATTAACTATGTAAAGGTACGATTTTTTTGTTAAATAAACGAAGAAATAAAGTTATATAAACTTAAATATCAGAGAGTTATAAATTATTCAGTAAACACTATTTAGAGCACCTCCAACATACCTTTAGGAATATAAGCAGTGAAGATGATGCCGACACCGCTGATGACGATGCCGACTCGCGATTGACCCTTAATATGGCAAACACGACCACACATACCCTCGAACTTTCCACCAATCACTTTCACATGCTGATCCTTAGTGAAATGCATTTTATCATCGGCTATAAAGAGCTTATTATCATCACGGATAGCATACCATTGCTGGAAAGCAGCCATCTGCTCATCGGGGATTACTAATGGCTTGATGCCTTTAGTACCAATGGCATTCCCTGAATTATCCTTATGAGGCACATAATAATGATGCAGAAAATCTACAGGATGCTTTCCTATATATTTTTTCATCTCATTTTCAGTACTTTTTACAAACAAGAAGTTGGGTATTAAGGATTGCATCTTCTTCACTCTCTTTCCGTCTCGCACAAAGCAATGTTCCTGCAAAGGTAAGAAAGTCTCTATTCCTTTAGCTTCTAAAAACTCTTGCGCCTTTTGTTCTTGTCCATAAGCAGCTCTCATCAAGAACCAAACCATCGCTTCACTATCAATACTCACTGTTATTATCTTTTATTACTTACACAAAAAAACAAACCGCCTTTTCTGCACAATATGCAGAAAAGGCGGTCCATATAGAAATTACACACTGAAGTGTAGAGAGATTAGCACTTTGCTTTACAACATAGTTGGGGGTCACCCCATTTTGTAGCCAACAGGGAGACGTAGCAACAGAAGGTATGCCACATAGAGGAGATTTTTCTCCTACGTTTTGTCCTTTAATCAAAGTGACCATTTACTTTTACTCAAAAAGTGATGTATCCACGCAGTATGCACATGTTTAGGTTTAATCTAACATTATCAACATAGAATACATCTGCAAATGTATAATAAAAAAACGAGACCTCCAAATTTTGGGCTAAAAAAAATAAAGAGATAATAAGAAATTTTTAAAAATGTAATACGAAGAGTAATGCCATTTTATAGGGTGAACCCTTTTGGGCAGGGTTCACCTTTTTGGGATCATAGGTGAACCCTATACTTATAATATATATATAGACAGCGCGTAATAAAGAATATAAAGAAATGATAATCAGATAGTTATATTACCCTTATTTATACCTTATTTCCCTATAAAAGTAGGAAAATACCTTCACTATCTACTTAGGGTTCACCAAGGGATTACCTTTTTTTGAAAAAATGTATTACAAAAAACTGAGAGAATAAGAAACTCAAAAAACAAATGACTTATTTGATGATCTCAAATGACTTGTTTACCCATCTCAAATGACTTTTTTCAACTTTATCGTGACATTAAATGACATTAAATGACATTAAACGACATTAAACGACATTGCCGAAAAAATTTATCCTATCTTTGCATCGTCATTCAGTGGAAGCTGCAAGATTTCCTTCAAAGGGATCATGACAAACTCTCGCTCCTCCATCAAAGGATGGGGAATAACGAGATCTGGTTCATTCACTTTTAAATCATCATATATCAAAATGTCAATATCAATAATACGATCATGGTATTCACCATCCACAGACTTACCTACCCTACCCATCTCGCACTCTATCTTCTGCGTAGCCTCAAGAAGTTGGCGAGGAGCCAATATGGTATCCACCAGTACACAGGCATTGATAAAATCATTGGGAGAGGAAAAACCCCAAGGCTTGGTTTCATAAAGAGCTGACTGGCGCTCTACCACACCAACCAGCTCTTCTATCTTTTCAATAGCCTCACGAATATTGCGCTTTCTGTTGCCCAAATTCGTACCTAAGCTCAAATATACTTTGTGCATGATATAGGCTTAATCGTTCAAAATCAACAGGGAGTCGCCGAAGCAGCCGAACATATATCCATTCTTCACTGCCTTCTTGTAGCAACTATAGACGAGGTCATAACCACCAAAAGCAGCAGTGCTCATCATGAGCGGTGACTCCGGATGATAGAAATTGGCAACCATACAGTCTGCCAGACCGAAATCGTAAGGAGGGAAGATGAACTTATTGGTCCAGCCATCGAACTCCTTCAACATACCGTCAGTACCGACAGCAGACTCAGTAGCCTTGACCACACTGGTACCGATAGCACATACATGGTGACCAGCCAACTTGGTCTGATTGACAAGATCACAGCACTCCTTACCGATAATCATCTGCTCAGAATCCATCTTGTGCTTGGTAAGATCCTCCACCTCAATCTCGTGGAAGTTACCCAAACCGCAATGCAAGGTGATGAAGGCTGGCTGAATGCCACAAATCTCCAGTTTCTTCATCAACTCACGTGAGAAGTGAAGACCAGTAGCAGGTGCAGTAACAGCACCTTCCTTCTCGGCAAATACACACTGGAAGTCATCCATATCTTCCTCGGTAGCATGGTGGTTCTCGCGTTTGTCGATAATATAGCGTGGCAATGGAGCCTCACCCAGAGCAAACAAAGATCGCTTGAAGACATCGTGCTGACCATCCTCATCATAAAGGAAACGAAGGGTACGGCCACGGCTGGTAGTATTGTCGATTACCTCGGCTACCATCTCGTTCACATCATCAAAGAACAACTTGTTGCCGATACGAATCTTGCGGGCTGGTTCTACCAACACATCCCAGAGACGCATTTCCTGGTTCAACTCGCGAAGCAGGAATACCTCTATCTTGGCATCAGTCTTCTCCTTGGTACCATAGAGACGAGCAGGGAAAACTTTCGTATCATTAAAGATAAAGGTATCACCCTCATCGAAATAGTTGACGATGTCCTTAAACTGCAAGAATACCGGATTGCCCTCAGCATCGACCATGTCATTGCCTTCGGCATCCTTCTTGTACATTTCGATCTTCTCAGACTTCTTGTGAAGAACCATCAGACGGGATTCATCACGACGAGTCACTTCGAAAGTACGCTCACCGTTAGCAGTTTTTACGACACGCTTTGCCTTATGTGGATAGAGAGCAACCTGTGCCTCTGGCAATTTAAAATTGAATTGTGATAGTTTCATGTTATATATTTTTCTCCTTTCTGATTATTACTTATGATTCTTTTTATGAGAAGCCGGTTGATTGTTGTCAAGGATACTATCCTCTAACTCCTGTGCATCAAGCCATTCCTGGAAACGGTCGAAGTCGATACAGTTCTCTACTGAGAAACTTCCTGCCTTGGTACGACGGAGATCAGTCAGGAAAGCACCGCTATCGAGAGCTCTACCGATATCACGGGCCAGCGAACGGATATAAGTACCCTTGCCGCAGACAACACGGATGCTTGCAGTTTTCTGCTCATCATCATAGCCGGTCAACTCTATCTCATCCACCCTAACAGTCTTTGGCTTCAACTGAACCTCCTCACCTGCACGTCGCAAGGCATAAGAGCGGTCACCATTCACCTTTACAGCACTATAGGTAGGTGGAACCTGCTGTATTTCGCCGACGAACTGCTTCAAAACTTCCTCTACCAGTTCTCGTGTGATATGCTTAGTAGGATAAGTATGATTTACAGAATGCTCCTTGTCATAACTTGCCGTAGTGGCACCAAGTTGGAGCGTAGCCGTATATTCCTTGGTATGAGTCTGCAATTGTTCTATCTGCTTGGTACATTTACCTGTACAAAGCACCAGGACACCAGTAGCAAGGGGGTCAAGCGTACCTGCATGTCCTATCTTTACCTTGAAGCCAAGTTTCTTGCTGAGCAGATAGCGTACATGCGCCAAAGCTCCGAAGCTCGACATTCGATAAGGCTTGTCGATAGCTATAATTTCTCCTTTTCTGAAATCCATATATTACATTAATGAACAGATAATGGTAACAGCACCGGCGATAGCACAATAGATACCGAAATACACCAGCTTACCCTTCTTTACGATGTTAATCATCCACTTACAAGCCAGACAACCAGAAACAAACGCTGCAATAAAACCTACGAGCATAGGGAAGGCATCAATACCGCCCAATGTTTCTTCGCCCTTCAGCCCCTTCAAAAGGTCGAGCAAAGCCTCACCCAAGATAGGTGGAATCACCATCAAAAATGAGAACTGCGCCATCTTCTCCTTTTTATCACCGAGCAAAAGACCCGTTGCAATGGTAGTACCAGAGCGTGAAAGACCTGGCAAAACTGCAAGTGCCTGTCCGAGACCTATGATGAAAGCATGGAGAGGACTGATGTTTTCCTTCTGACGTGGTTTGGCAAAGTAAGAGAATGTAAGCAGAATTGCTGTCACGATGAGCATGCAGCCCACGATGAGCAGGCCTGAGCCAAAGATTTCTTCTACCTGTTCCTTGAAGAATACACCTACAATACCAACAGGAATCATAGAGATAACGATATTAAGAACATACTTTGTCTCCTCGTTCATCTGAAATTTGAAGAGTCCTTTCAATATCCAGTCAATTTCTTTCCATAGAATAACCAAGGTACTCAACACAGTAGCCACATGTACCATGATTGTAAATGCCAGGTTATCCTCTCCATTGATGCCGAAAAGATGTGCACCGATAGCCAGATGACCACTACTGCTCACAGGCAGATATTCTGTAAGACCTTGGATGAGACCCAAGACCAAAGCTTCAATCCAATTCATTTGTTATTTATCTTTTGGTTTACGAATGACTGCATAAATGATAGACAGAAAACCTATCAGTGTAACTGTAGGAGCTACCACTATACGACGAGTACTAAAGATGTCCATATCGAAAGTATTCTCATTAGAGCCTGCACCGCTCATCAGGAGAAAACCTAAGATGACAATAGCCATACCGATGGCCAACAAGATAAAGTTGACCTTATCAAATGCCAAATTTCTTCTATCCATGAATATATAATAATTTAATGTTGAATTTAAATCTTATAAAGATCGCCTGCCTTCATCTTCAGGAACTTGTTGACAGAGATGCTTGCACACAATGAAGTGATAATGATTCCGAAGAGGAATACCGCTCCACCTGTGATGGCAAGTTCTTCCCAACCGAGAACGGTCAGCAATTCAGGTTCATTCAGATACCAAGCATAGATACATCCTCCTAAGAATGCATCTGCTAAGAATGCAGATAACAGACCTATCAATATTGCTCTGCGAATAAAAGGAGCACGAATAAAATTCCATGAAGCACCTACTAACTTCATCGTATGTATCGAGAAGCGATGTGCATAGATACCTAATCTTACCGTATTGTTGATCAACGAGAAAGAGATGAATGTCAACAACACAGCAACAATCAGCAAACCTAAACTTATCTTAGCCAAAGATTCATTTACTTTTTCTATCAAATCGTGCTGATAAGAAACCTCGGTAACTCTCGGATATGCCTTCAATTCCTTGGAAATCCATTTCAGGGAATCATTATTAGCATAATCAGCCTTGGTTGTGATTTCTATAGAAGGCTGGAATGGGTTTACACCTGCAAACTCGCTTGGATTTGCACCCAAATCGCGGGTAGCCTCCTTCAAAGCACGTTCCTTGGAGATATAATTCAAGTTGTTCACAAAAGGACGAGCCTTTAAGGTTTTGCACATCTGAACAGCTTCTGAATTAGTCATATCCTGTTCAAACATCACTGTTACTACAAGGTTCTGCTTGACATACGAAGACAAGTTTCGACCCATGAGGACCGAAAAGATGACAAAACCCAACAAAACGAGTACCATAGAGGTACTTATACATAAAGTGACCATCTGCAATCCACGATGATTGCTTGGCTTATATTGTTTCTTTCTCATTTTACAAAAGGGTATAATACACCAAATTTTGTGCAAAGTAACAAAAAAATAAGGACATAAACGAACCTTTAACAGTTATTAATAAGTATTTTTGGGAAACATCAATGAATTTCACGTAAATTCACAGTGTTTCAGTCCGGGGGATGAAGAAACATACCAAACAGGGAAAAGGACCGACCTCACGGCCAGTCCTTTCTACATACGGAGTAAAATTCAAATAGGTATGACTTTAAATTTTACCGATTTTAAGTAGAGCTTCGTCATGAAAACAAAGCTCATCTATTACATTTAAGAGAGAATAAACTTACATCTTGGTGATAACACCCTTCTCAGAACTCTCCAGGAACTGGATAATATTCTGAATCTCCGGACTATCTGGCACCTGATCCTTGATCTGGTTGATGGCATCGAAGAGGGAAGTCTGACCATGGAATACCAATCGGTAGGCATTCGCAATATGCTTGCGAACCTTCTCGGTAACTTCAGCAGCCTCCATGATGATGGTGTTAGGGCCTGCATATTTCACAGGTTTACCACCAGCAATGATATAAGGAGGAATATCCTTAGAGAAGGTAGTTCCTGCCTGAATCATTGCCAAATCGCCTACTCGGGTCTTGGCATTCTCTACTACAGATGTTGAGTAGATGACACCGTTACCAATCACGCAGTCGCCTGCAATCTTGGTACCATAACCAAATACGCTACCGTTGCCGATTACGGTATCGTGAGAGATATGGGCACCTTCCATCAGGAAGTTGTTGTTGCCCAGAACGGTCTTGCCACCCTTGTGAGTACCACGGTTGATAACCACGTTCTCACGGATGGTATTGTTGTCGCCAATCACTACCTCACTCTCCTCACCGGTAAAGTTGAAATCCTGTGGGAGGGCAGCGATAACGGCTGCCTGGAACACCTTATTATTATTACCCATGCGAGTACCATTCATGATACTCACGAAAGGATAGATGGTACAGTTGTCGCCGATGACCACATCGTCCTCGATATAGGCGAATGGATAGATCTTGCAGTTATCTCCTATCTTAGCCTTTGGAGAAACCTCTGCCTTTGGACTTATTATACTAGCCATAATAATCTAACATTTAACATTTAACATTACTTAGCACCTCCACCCAATGCATAGTAGAGATTTACTACTGCCTGCATCTTGTAGAAGTCATCAGCTACCTTAGAAAGTTGTACGTTGAGCAGCGAAGACTGTGCCTGGATTACCTCAAGGTAAGAACCGCCAGCCTCTGACATCAACTTACGTGTGTCCTCTACATTCTGCTCGAGTACGGTGATGCGCTTAGCCTCCACCTTACTCTTCTCATCAGAATAGTTGTAGAGCACAAGGGCATTGCTTACTTCGCTACCAGCCTTCAGTACGGCATCCTGCCAAGTATTGTAAGCCTGTTCATACTGCATCTTAGCCACCTTCAATCCTGCGATGATTCTACCATTCTGGAAGATAGGCTGAACCAATGAGCCAACTGCAGAAAGCAACCACTTACCTGGATTCACGATGCCTGCACCAGCAGAATTGGTGAATGCACCTGTACCAGAGATGGTGATAGATGGATAGAACTTGCTGCGGGCAGTCTCTACGCCATAGAAGCACTGAGCTAAGTTCATCTCGGCTGCGTGAACATCGGCACGGTTGTTGAGCAACTGGATGCCTACACCTGTAGAGAATGTTGCAGGAAGACTCTGATTCTCCAGCTTGCCACGAGCGATAGCATGAGCCTGGTCGCCGATAAGAAGGCTCAAGGAATTCTCAGTTTCACGAATCTGACGCATCAGGTCGGTCTTCTGAGTCAACACAGCATAGTAGTTGCTCTCGGCAGCCTGAACGGAAGTTCCGCGATAACCAAGCTTGGTATCCTTCAGCACCTTCATGGTCTCCCAGGTATCCTTGGTCAATCCTTCCATATTGTTAACCAGTTCCACCTGCTTATCGAGCATCAACAAGGTATAATACATGTTGGCGATGTTGGCGATAAGGTTGGTCTTTACAGATACCTGATAATCCTTCAACTGAAGAAGAGCCATCTGAGCACTGCGCTTCTGAGAGAGCAGATTTCCGAAGAGGTCAACCGTCCAGCTGGCAGTAACAGGCAAGCTGTAAGTCTTGGTAGCAGCGTTACCATCCCAGGAAGCGATGGTTCCCTGAGGAGTGAAAGACAAGGCAGGCAGGAATGCCAACTTAGCACACTTCAGCTGCTCTTCTGCTATCTTCACGTTCAAAGCCGCATTGAGGAGGTTGACATTGTTGTTCAATCCCTTCTCGATGAGCGACTGAAGCTGAGGGTCGGTAAAGACACTGCGCCAAGGGATATTGGCGAAGGTAGTAGTATCCTTTACAGCCAAAGTATCTGTATCAGAAGCTACATCGCGAACGATACCGCTGGTCTTCACATCCGGACGCTCATATTTTCCGTAGAGAGTCTTGCAGCTGCTCAGGGAGAGCGCTGCGAGACCCAATATGATGATATTTAAATTCTTTTTCATTGTTTCCTTTGAAGTTACATTGCGTTATTACTTCTTCTCGATACCCTTCTTGTGGTGAGCTGCGTTGGCATACTGCTCCAACTCGGCAGCTACCTCCTCGTTCAACTCATCCTCGAACTTCATTGGGGTCAACTTCTCCTGCAACCACTGGAAGACTGCGAAGAGAGCAGGAACCACGAAGATCTGGCAGATTGTACCGAGCAACATACCACCTACGGCGGCAGCACCCAGGGTCTGGTTACCATTCTTACCTACACCTGATGCGAACATCAGAGGCAACAGACCGATAACCATCGCCAGAGAGGTCATCAGGATAGGACGGAGACGGGCACCGGCACCCAGGATAGCTGAGTACTTGATAGCCATACCCGTACGACGACGCTCGAGGGCGAACTGTACAATCAAGATGGCGTTCTTTGCCAACAGACCGATCAACATAATCAACGAAATCTGCATGTAGATATCGTTAGAGTGACCGAAGAGGTTGGTGAAGATGAACGAACCTGCCAAACCGAATGGGATAGACAATACTACAGACAATGGCAAGATGTAACTCTCGTACTGGGCACTCAAGATCAGGTAAACGAATACGATACAGAGTGCGAAGATCAAACCTGTAGAGTTGCTGGATTCAGCCTCAGAACGGGTCAAACCAGAGTACTCATAACCATAGCCTTCTGGCAATGTCTGCTTGGCAACCTCAGCAATCGCCTTCATACCGTCACCGGTAGAGTAACCGCTGTTAGGAGTTACAGATACATCCATAGAGGTAAACAGGTTGAATCGTGTGATGTTAGATGGACCATAAACCTTCTTCAAGTTCACGAACTCGCTTACTGGAGACATGGTGCCATCAGCACAACGAACGTAAATCTTGCTCAGATCGTCTGGACGCATACGACTCTCAGGACCAGCCTGAATCATGACACGGTAGAGCTTACCGTAGGCATTGAAGTTAGATGCATAGAGACCACCGAGGTAACCCTGCATGACAGACAATACTGATGATGGAGAGATACCAGCCTGCTTGGTCTTGGCAACATCTACATCTACCATATACTGTGGATAATTAGGGTTATACTGAGTCTGGGCGGTCTGAATCTCAGGACGCTTGTTCAACTCAGCCAGGAACTTCTTCACATTATCAAAGAACTTATTCAAGTCACCACCGGTCTTATCCTGCATGGTCATGGTAATACCATTCTGCATAGAGAAACCGGAAATCATAGGTGGAGCGAAGGCAAGAACCTGTGCATCCTTGATGGCAGCAGTCTGCTTGTAGATCATACCCAACACAGAAGTGTATTCCATAGGGTTGACAAACAATGCCTCAATACCGCCACCCGTACAAGCCTCCTTGATACGGTGGAAGAATCCACCCGGACGTTCTTCGAATGGCTTCAGCTTCACGATGATGGTACCCTGGTTAGAACCGGCACCGCCGATGAAGCTATAACCCATGATGGCGTTACGGGTTGCGATGGCTGGGTTGTTAGCCAGCATCTTATCTACCTGCTTAACCACCTCTGCTGTACGTTCCTGAGAAGTACCAGGAGCTGTAGAGATACAAGCGAAGATAGTACCGGTATCCTCATCAGGCACCAGACCCGTCTTGGTAGTACCCATCAGGGCAACCAGACCTACGATGCTGACAGCCACGAGGCTACCAGCGATGATGCCATGATTGATAACCCACTTGACACCACCTTTATACTTATTGGTAATCTTCTCAAACTGATAGTTGAATCCTGCGTGGAAACGATCCACGAAAGACATCTTCTTCTCGTGACCCTCCTCGTGTGGCTTCAGCAATACGGCACAGAGCGCAGGAGACAAAGTCAACGCGTTGATAGCCGAAATAACGATAGATACAGCCATGGTTACACCGAACTCACGGTAGAAGTAACCGGAAGTACCACCGATGAATGATACAGGAACGAACACGGCAGACATCACCAATGTAATAGAGATGATGGCGCTGGAAATTTCGTTCATCGCATCGATAGATGCAGTAAGGGCACTCTTATAACCCTGGTCGAGCTTGGCGTGAACCGCCTCAACCACCACGATGGCATCATCGACCACAATCGCAATCGCCAGCAGGAGGGCGGACAGCGTAAGCAGGTTGATGGAGAATCCGAAGATCCAGAGGAAGAGGAACGTACCGATCAAAGCCACAGGTACCGCAATCATAGGAATCAGCGTAGAACGGAAGTCCTGCAAGAAGATATACACTACGATGAACACCAGTACCAGGGTGATGATCAAGGTGAAGATAACCTCCTCGATAGATGCGAACAAGAACTCGGTAACATCCATCAGGATGACATTCTTCAACCCAGGAGGATAACTCTTCTCCAGTTCATCCAACGTCTTCTTTACGTCGCTGGCAATCTGGGTAGCGTTGGAACCGGCAATCTGCTGAACCATACCCATCACGGCAGGCTGACCATCATTGAGCAGGTTTACATTATACTGCAAACCACCCAACTCAATCTTGGCAACTTCGCCCAGACGGAGCGTCTGACCGGAAGTATTGCTCTTGATGAGGATATTCTCATACTCCAATGGAGTCTTCAAACGACCCTTGTAACGCAAAGTATATTCATACTGCATATCAGAGCTCTCACCAAAGCTACCTGGGGCAGCCTCGATATTCTGCTCTGCCAAAGCCTGAGAAACATCAGAAGGAACCAGTCCGAACTCCTTCATCTTCTCTGGCTTCAACCAGATACGCATAGAGTAGTTACGGGTAGAAGGGCTCTGCACATCACCCACACCATTGATACGCTTCAACTGAGGAATGACGTTGATCAGGGCGTAGTTGGTAACAAACTGGTCGTCGTAACGGCCATCGTCTGTAGTCAGAGCGAACATGATGACGTTGGAACTCTGTCGCTTGGTTACGGTGACACCCACCCTGGTAACCTCGGCAGGCAGCAGAGACTGCGCCTGAGATACACGGTTCTGTACGTTGACCGCAGCCATATCAGGGTCAGAACCCTGCTTGAAGTAAACGGTGATCTGAGCAAAACCAGAGTTAGACGCAGAAGAGGTCATATAAGTCATGTTCTCCACACCGTTGATACTCTCCTCCAGCGGAGCAACGACAGAGTTCAACACCGTCTGGGCATCTGCACCCGTATAGGTAGCAGTTACCGTGATGGTAGGCGGCGCGATATTCGGATACTGCTCGATAGGCAGCGATACCAAGCCGATAATACCCAGCAAGACGAAGAAGATGGAAACCACCGTCGAAAGTACCGGGCGCTTTATAAAGTTTGTAAATGACATAATTTACTATTTTTCTTTATACCTTATTATATATTACTTCTTTCCGCCCATAGCAGTAGCGAAGGCATGAGCGTTATCCTGAGACTCAGCCAACTTGGCAGCCTCAGCAATCTTCTGATTGTAGCGCTCCAGAGTGATAGGCTTGATCTGCTGACCATCGGTCAACTTGGTGATACCCTTCAATACGATGCGGTCGCCTACATGAAGACCTGCAGTTACGATATAGTTCTTGCCGTCATCCTGTGGATTTACCTTGATCTCAGAATACTTCACCTTGTTATCCTTGGTTACGATATAAACGAAAATCTTATCCTGCACCTGAGAGCAAGCCTCCTGAGGGATGACGATAGCACTGTTATGATCGTTAGGAACCACGATAGAACCAGCACCACCACTCTTCAGCAACTTCTCTGGGTTAGCGAAGTGAGCGATGAGAGAGATAGAACCGGAAGTAGCATCGATGACACCACTCATCTTGACTACCTTACCTGGGTGATTATAGATAGAACCGTCTGCCAACTGCAACTTAACAGCTGGGAACGCTGCGATGGCTGCCTGAACACTACCATTGGTCTTAGACATGCTCAAGATCTGAGACTCAGAGAGTGAGAAGAATACCTCCATGGTGCTGATGTTGGAAACGGTTGTCAAAGCCTGGCCAGAAGCGCTAACCAAAGCACCCACCTTGAAAGGAAGGCTACCTACAACACCTGCAGAAGGGCTGGTAACGGTACACCAAGCCAACTGCTCGCGAGCTGAAGCCAGAGCAGCCTCTGCCTGAGCTACCTGAGCCTTAGCGGTTTCATAGCTGTTAGCTGCTGTAGAAAGTTCATATTCACCGATGATCTTGCTATCATACAACTTCTTGTTATTCTGATAAGTCAACTTAGCTGTATTTGCCTGTGCCTTAGCTGTATTTACAGCGGCAACAGCAGAACGGACAGCAGCCTGATAAGTCTCGCTATCAATAGAGAACAAAGCCTGACCTGCAGATACAGTCTGACCCTCATGTACAAAAACCTTAGTGATAAAACCAGAAACCTTTGGACGTACCTCTACATCCTGGATACCCTTGATGGTAGCAGGATAGGTAGTCTGCAATGCGGCGCTGGAAGTACCGATAGTAGCCACAGCGAACTCGTCGTCGCCGAAGTCTGGCAGACCGCCCTTCTTACTTCCACCACATGATGTCAAAGTTGCCAGCACACAAACTGCTGCAACAAACAAAACGTTTTTAATTTTCATACCTATTTTTATTATTATAATGATTATTACCTTTAAATATAAAAAACAAGGCTCACATGCCTCACTACCTCCGCCAAAACATCCTGAATGACGTAGTCTTTTTGGAAACTCTAAGATTCCTTTAAGTTTTGACCATGCAAAATTACTAATAATATGGCAAACTTGTCGCTTACCACCTATCTTTTTAACAAAAATTATTCAGTATTTATAGTTTTCTTATAAATTAAACAAAAAAGTCCCCACCGATTATTCGTAAGGACTATTTTGCTTTTTATCTGTACAAGCCTATTATTTTTATATATAAACCCATATCTTTTATACATTCAACCCCATATCTGCAGCCTTTTTCATGAGCAATTCCATCAAAGGTTCCCGCTCGTTCTGCACCTTATTATCAAGTACCGCATCTTTCAAAGCCTGTTTGAGAAGTCCTACCTCACGGCAAGGATTCAGATGGAAAATCTCCATGATTTCATTACCATCGATACATGGCTGGAGCAAACGTTTGTAGTCTCTTTCCTTCAGATCAACAAGTTTCTCACGCACCATTTTGAAATTATCGAGGAATCTCTGCTTACGTACATGGTTCTTGCTGGTAATATCAGCTTCACAGAGCGTCATCAGATCATCGATATCATCTCCAGCATCATTCATCAGGCGACGTACTGCACTGTCTGTCACTTCCTCATCAGCTATCACAATAGGACGCATGTGGAGTTCTACGAGTTTCTGCACGTATTTCATCTTGGCATCCATAGGCAATTTCATTCTGCGGAACATAGACGGAATCATCTTAGCTCCTATATTATTATGGTTATGGAAAGTCCAGCCAATACTGTTGTCCCAACGCTTACTCTTAGGTTTTCCTATATCATGCAGCAGAGCAGCCCAGCGAAGCCAGAGATTATCAGAATGTTTGCAGACATTCTCCAGAACCTCCATGGTATGCTCATAGTTGTTTTTATGAGCACGCCCGTTGCGGGTTTCCACCTTATCAAGTGCACACAGTTCAGGAATAATCAATTCGAGCAACCCCGTATCCTTCAAATAATAGAAACCGGAACTTGGATGCTTAGCGAGCATAATCTTATTCATCTCATCAGCAATGCGTTCGCCGCTGATAATCTTCAGACGGTCGGCATTTCGCTTCAAAGCATCATAAGTTTCCGGCTCTATCTGAAAATTAAGCTGGGTAGCAAAACGGACACAACGCATCATACGGAGCGGATCATCGGAAAAAGTAATATCCGGATCCAGTGGTGTAGCAATGATACCATCTTCCATATCATATACCCCATCAAAAGGATCTACCAGTTCGCCAAATCTTTCTTTATTCAGACAAACAGCCATGGCATTGATGGTAAAATCACGTCTATTCTGATCATCCTCTAATGTTCCGTCCTCCACAATCGGTTTACGAGAATCACGCTGATAGCTTTCCTTACGGGCTCCCACGAACTCCACCTCTGTATCTTTATACTTAACCTGCGCTGTACCGAAATTACGGAACACAGAAAGATGCGCCTTCTTGCCAAGCATCTTTTTCAATTCAGAAGCAACCTGGATACCACTTCCCACCACTACGACATCAATATCGTTGGAAGGACGCTCCAGAAAGAGATCACGTACATAACCACCTACCACATAACACTCCAGATGCAACGAATCCGCTGCATCAGAAATCTTATGGAATATATCTTTGTCTAATATTTGCGCCAGTTCGGCATTGGATAAATTTCTCATTATTTTTTCTTTTCGGGGTGCAAAGTTACAGCAAATTATGTAAAATACAAAATAATTATTTGGCTATTTCATAATAAATGCGTAAATTTGCAGCGATTTTCGAAAATAATATGGCAGATTTATCAAAAACAGAACAGCAGTTTAAGGACGTAATGGTAGAGTGTCGCACCCTTTTCCAAAAGAAGTTGCATGATTATGGAGCTTCTTGGAGAATCCTGCGCCCATCTTCCCTTACCGACCAACTATACATCAAGGCGAAACGCATCCGTTCGCTTGAAATCAAGAAAGAATCCTTGGTAGGCGAAGGTATTCGCCCGGAGTTCATCGCACTTATCAATTATGGTATTGTAGGAATCATACAATTGGAAAAAGGGTTTGTAGATGAGGTGGATATGACAACCGATGAAGCAATGGAACTCTATGACCAGCATGCCAAGGAAGCTTTGGAATTGATGCTGAAGAAGAATCACGACTATGACGAAGCGTGGCGATCTATGAGAGTAAGCAGCTATACTGATTTTATTCTCACCAAGATACAACGCGTGAAAGAAATCGAAGATATTCATGGTGCAACTTTAGTTTCAGAAGGTATCGATGCCAATTATATGGACATCATCAACTATTCCGTTTTCGGTGCTATCAAACTGAAAGAGCCGGAAAAAGAATAAATCATCAATATAAAAATAGGTATAAAGAGTGAGTATCAGTAATCTTATCAAGAAGTTGACAGTCAACTTAGGAAGATTGATTGTAGCAGTGACCTTCATTTTCTCAGGATATGTGAAGGCCATAGACCCATTGGGCACTCAATATAAGATTACGGACTATCTCCAACCGCTTGGTTTATCTGGTATCGTACCAGACTGGATGACGCTGACCACTTCTGTTGCTCTCTCCACAGTGGAGTTTTCTATTGGCATTTTCTTATTATTTGCCATACGCAGGCGTCTCACTACCAAAATTTCACTTTTATTCATGGTGGTGATGACACTCATCACTACGTGGATAGCCATCGCCAATCCTGTCAAGGACTGCGGTTGTTTCGGCGACGCGATTAAATTGACCAATTTTGAAACCTTAGGTAAGAACATCATACTCTTGGCAATCTCCATCTTACTCTGGAGATTTCCACTGCAGATGGTCAGATTTATCTCCAAGCCGACACAGTGGATAGTCATCAATTATACCATACTCTTTTCTGTGGCCCTAAGTACCTGGAGTCTCTGGAGTTTGCCGCTCTTTGATTTCCGCCCATACCACATCGGTGCAAACATTGAGAAAGGTATGGAAATACCAGAAGGTGCCAAGCAGCCACAGTTTGAAACAACCTTTATCTTGGAGAAGAATGGCGAACAGAAAGAATTTACCATTGATAACTATCCGGACTCCACATGGAAGTTTATCGATTCCAAGACCATACAAACTGAAGAAGGTTACGTATCTCCTATCCATGATTTCAGCATAGAAGATACTAAAAACGGGGAAGACATCACACAGGAAGTTCTCCATGACAAGGGATACTCCTTCCTGCTCATCTCGCCCAACCTGGCTATGGCAGACGATTCGAACTTTGGTACGATAGACCAGATCTACGAATATGCAGAAGACCACGGCTACCGATTCATCTGTCTGACAGCAAGTACAGAAAAGGAAATTGCCAAGTGGCAAAACATCACGGGAGCAGAATACCCATTCTACACCACAGATGCCACTACGCTCAAGACAATGATCAGGAGTAATCCGGGACTGATGCTGCTACACAACGGTACCATCATCCAGAAATGGAGCCATAATGAATTACCAGCAGAAGATTTGCTCGCCAAACCTTTGGAAAAGAGCGAATACGGCAAATTGCCAGCAGAAGGAATGGCAAGGAAAATTCTGCAAACCGTACTCTGGTTCCTACTGCCACTGGTATTGCTCACCATTGCAGACCGCCTATGGGCATGGTCAACCTGGTTAAGAGAAAAAGAAGATACAAATAAAATATTATCAACTTTTAAAAAGAAAAGAAAAATGAGAAAGAAAATTGTAGCAGGTAACTGGAAAATGAACATGAACCTGCAGGACGGTGTTGCTCTCGCTAAGGAGATCAACGAGGCATTGGTAGCTGACAAGCCAAACTGTGACGTAATCATCTGTACTCCATTCATCCACTTGGCTTCTGTAGCTCAGGTTTTGGATTCTGAGGTAGTAGGTCTCGGTGCTGAGAACTGCGCAGACAAGGCTAAGGGTGCTTACACCGGTGAAGTTTCTGCTGAGATGGTAAAGAGCACAGGTGCTCAGTATGTAATCCTCGGTCACTCAGAGCGTCGTCAGTACTATGGCGAGACTGCAGAGATCCTGAAGGAGAAGGTAGAGTTGGCTTTGGCTAACGGTTTGAAGGTCATCTTCTGCTGCGGTGAGACTCTCGAAGAGCGTGAGGCAGAGAAGCAGAACGAGGTTGTTAAGGCTGAGTTGGAGGGTTCAGTATTCCACTTGAGCGCTGAGGCTTGGAAGAACATCATCCTTGCTTACGAGCCAATCTGGGCTATCGGTACAGGTAAGACTGCTACTTCTGACCAGGCTGAGGAAATGTTGGCATACATCCGCTCTATCGTAGCTGAGAAGTATGGCAATGAGGCTGCTGAGGAAACATCTATCCTCTATGGTGGTAGCTGCAAGGCAAGCAATGCTCCTGAGCTTTTCGCTAAGCCAAACATCGACGGTGGCTTGATCGGTGGTGCTTCTTTGAAGGCTGCTGATTTCAAGGGTATCATCGACGCTTGGAAGAAGTAATTGCTTTCACATAACCATGCCTGTACCTCCCCAAAAAGGGACAGGCATGGTTCCTTCATTTTAGACATATAAACAAAACGATAAAAGAAAGTTATGAAACAATTCGTCCTACTTTTTACTATCATGCTCGGAATCACTGTTTCGAGTAATGGTCAGACCTATCTGGAGCACTTGCAAAAGAAGACACCAGGATTAGGTACTGTCACTGTGACCCAAAGCAAGGCTATAGACGAATTAATCAATGGGAAAAAGATACCACAAGACGACAAAACTATCCCAACTACAACCCCAACAAAACACAATACTCCTGACAACCAGAAGAAAACTTCTGAGAATCAGAAGAAAACACTCCCAGACTCTGTAAAAAAGGCAGAGCACCACGAAGCTGGCAAAGAAAAGACAGTTTCACACGAAAGTCCGAACAGAAAGACAAACACAGAAAAAGAAGAAAATGAGATACCTATAGTGGACATGCGCAAGAAAGTGATGCGTGGCAGCTACAAGGTTACAGGATATAGAGTACAGGCTTTTGCTGGCGGCAACTCACGCAACGACCGTCTCAAGGCAGAACAGACAGGAAATGCCATCAAGATGAAATTTCCAGACCAGCCTGTATATGTACACTTTTATTCACCTCGCTGGATATGCAGAATCGGTAACTTCCGCTCTTTAGTAGAAGCTAAGAAGATGTTAGCTAAAATCCGAGCAATGGGCTACCGACAAGCTTGTCTTGTCAAGGGAAAAATAACCGTTCAATATTAGAAAATGAATCCAGAAACAGAATTTCGCGAGGGCTTGGATGAACTCGCAGCACATTACAAAGAAATCCTCAACCTGCTTGGTGAAGATCCTGAAAGAGAAGGTCTTTTGAAAACTCCTATGCGCGTAGCTAAGGCTATGCAGATATTGACCCGCGGATACAGTCAGGATCCCCGTAAAGTATTGACTGATGCACTCTTTGAGGAAACATACAACCAAATGGTCATCGTCAAGGATATTGATTTCTTCTCTATGTGCGAACATCATATTCTTCCATTCTATGGAAAAGTACATGTGGCTTATATCCCAAATGGCAAAATTACCGGATTGAGCAAGATTGCACGTGTTGTGGATATCTATAGCCACCGACTTCAGGTACAAGAGAGACTTACCCAGCAAATCAAGGATTGCATACAGGAGACTCTCAATCCACAAGGTGTCATGGTAGTCATTGAAGCCAAACACATGTGTATGCAGATGAGAGGTGTGGAAAAACAGAACTCCATCACCACAACAAGTGATTATAGCGGTGTATTCAATTCCCTCAATACACGACAGGAGTTCATGAACCTGCTCCGCGGAGAAAGCAAAAGAATCTAATATATAGTGCTTAATGTTTCGTGTTTACTTATGAAAACCAAACATTAAGCACTAAACATTAAACACTAAGTAATATGTTAAAGTTTATATCATGGAATGTCAATGGCTTGCGAGCATGCGTAGGTAAAGACTTTGAAAACCAGTTCAAAGAATTGGATGCAGATTTTTTCTGCCTGCAGGAAACCAAGATGCAAGAAGGTCAGCTCGACCTGACGTTTGAAGGCTACAACAGTTACTGGAACTATGCTGAGAAAAAAGGCTATTCTGGAACAGCTATCTATACCAAACATCACCCATTAAGCGTAAGCTATGGTATGGGAGTGGAAGAGCACGACCATGAAGGAAGAGTTATCACACTGGAATATGAGAAATTCTACCTCATCACAGTTTATACTCCTAACTCTCAAACGGAACTGCGCCGCCTGGACTATCGTATGACATGGGAAGCAGACTTCCGTAAATTTCTCAAGAATTTAGACGCCAAGAAACCAGTTATCGTGTGTGGTGACATGAACGTGGCACACGAAGAAATAGATATTAAGAATCCAAAAGGCAACCGCAGAAACGCAGGCTTTACGGATGAGGAAAGAGAAAAGATGACTGAATTGCTGAATGACGGTTTCACAGATACTTTCCGATACAAATATCCTGAGCAGGTTACCTACTCCTGGTGGTCATACAGATTTAAGGCAAGAGAAAAGAACGCCGGTTGGCGTATTGATTATTTCCTCGTATCAGACAGGCTTCAGGCAAACATCGCTGACGCCAAGATACACACAGACATCATGGGAAGTGATCATTGTCCGGTAGAACTTGATTTGGACATTTAATATAAGAATCATATCATACAAGATTATAACATAATTATAAAGGGTTACCATCCTCACGGACGATAACCCTTTTTGGTCATATCAACATAAAATTTTAATTTATATAAGAGAGATTTTTTATATAAGAGAGATTTTATCGAATATTACATGAAAGCACGAATCTCAGAGAGAGGTTTCTTTTCAATTGTGCCATCCTTGTGAGTTACAGTGAAGTAATTATGAACAGATTTACCGTTCTTGAACTGTACAACTGCCACACCACCTTCGCGAAGCTGCAGTGTAAAGTAACCTTCACGCTTGCCATTTACATACTTGCCATGCAATTTTTCCTTACCATTCTTATAGTAAGTGGTCACATCACCATTGAAGACAGTATTTCTATCATTTCCTAAATCGATGAAGCTATATCCACCTTCAGCTCTCAAATTACCATTCATATAGTAATCCTTGAAAACATCCTTCTTATTGATGCCAGAACCGGTGGTCATAAGGAGTCTGTAGTAACTAGCCTGATTAGCATTTGCCACGTTGCTCATATTTTCTGCATAGAAAATGGTATCTGCAACAACAGTAGCTTTTTCGATGTGCTTGCGACCAAAGCTTGCAATGGTCAGCATCACCATCATAGAGAGTAATATTATTCGTTTCATATCTTTACTTTTTTAGGTTTTACTTTCTTTTTTCTGATGCAAAGATAGGCAAAAAAACGATAAGTTGTATATTTTATTAACGCTATTTTATTATATTTTTTCACCTACTTTTGATTTAAATCAATTTTGCCTCTAAAACAACTAAACTGTAACTTACAACATTATTTTCTAACACTTTGTAAAGTCTAAAATCTAAAAAATGGTAATTCTTCAGCGATTCACTAACATATTGTTAAGACCCAATAACATTTATAATCTATAAAAAAATGCAGACTTACTAATGTTAGTATAATTTTGTAAATATATATCATCAAAGATACACTTTTGAAAGGTAACCACCGAAATAACAAACATTTTGGTATATTTTATCACCAAAAACAGGCAAAAAGTAGAACTTTCTGTATTTTTAGAACGTTTGCTCATCCGAAAAAACACAAAATAAGAAGGTTATTTTCCATATTATCAATAAAAAGATGGACTTTTTAATGATTTTATAACTGAATAAAGATTATTTTTTGTACTTTTGCAGTTGGTTTATTATATTAATAAGGTATGCGCATGAAGTATTACATATCTATCATCTTTGCTCTGGCAGCTCTGACTTTCTCATCTTGTAAAGAGTCAGAACCAGACCCATTCTATTCAGACAATGAACAAGACCATGACAGTGATGAAATTATAGGAGACGATTACATCTATCATCTCCCTGTAATCTTTCATGTACTGTATCAGGATAAAAATGCCGTAGATGAAAACAATAAAAGGAATCAATATGTATCTTACGACCGTCTGAAAACAATACTGCAAAATGTCAATGACCTCTATGCAGGGAAATTATATAACTTTGGTGAGGGGGCAGATGTGCCAAGTGAGAACATACATGTGCAGTTTGAACTTGCCCTCTACGATGAATCTGGCAAAAAGCTGAAGACCCCAGGAGTGGAATATATCAAATATTCAGGGGAATATCCTATTGATTGCAACAGTTTCATGAATCAACCCAAAAAGAAAAATAAGATTATATGGAACCCGAATGAATACATCAACGTCATGGTGTATAACTTCAAGAAGACAAAAGACAACAGCATAACGCTTGGCATCAGCAACCTACCTTACAAACAAAACGACTATCCCGCAATAGATGGTTTAAAGGACGCAAAAGGTGCCATCAATAAGAACAGTTTGTCTTTTGAATACTGTGTATCCATCAACAGTTCCTATATCAACCAAGAGTCATCCAGATATACAGCCGCTGATCACGGATACAAAGGATACACCTATGATTCTGGAGACATCAATGTCACACTGGCTCATGAACTGGGGCATTATTTAGGACTCAAGCATGTGTTTGCAGAGAAAGATACAGACACAGGAAGCGAACCTATTGAAAGTTGCACAGACACAGACTACTGCACAGACACCAAGAGCTATAACAAACCAGCCTACGACAGATGGCTGATTTCATATATTGAACAGCATAAGCAGGCGGGTAATGACCTTGTGATGAAAGAACTCATCAAACGCTCCAATGATTCGGGAGAGGAATGGGATTCTGACAATTTCATGGACTATGCCATAAGTTTGAGCTTCAGATTCACACCTGAGCAGAAATACCGCATGAGACAGGTTCTTTATTACAGTCCGCTGATTCCTGGTCCGAAAAAGATTAAAAACGACAATTACGGTACAAGAAGTCAAGACAATGACGAAGATATCGACTTGCCAATCTGTCTGGCTATAGAAAAGGCTATTCCTGTGGAAAGAGCTTCTTTCAGAAAAGAAATACATAGTACTAACAAAAAATAAAGGATGGGATTCACCATCATTTCAGAAATAATAAGAAAAATAAGATGAAATACAAGATAAAAGCACCTAAGGCACTCAACGCCACCATCAACTTGCCCTCCAGTAAAAGCATCAGCAATCGAGCCCTCATCATCCATGCCATGACGGGCGGTAAGATTCAGCCATGCAATCTGAGCGATTGTGATGATACAGAAGTCATCATCAATGCCTTGAGAAACATGCCAGAGGTGATAGACATCAAGGCAGCAGGTACTGCCATGAGATTTATGACAGCTTACCTCAGTGCTACTGAAGGAGAACATACGATTACAGGAACAGAAAGAATGAAGAATCGGCCTATCGGTGTCCTGGTGGATGCACTCCGCTATTTAGGCGCCGACATCGAATATGTAGAAAAAGAAGGCTATCCCCCACTCCGCATCAAAGGTCATGCACTCGAAGGAGGTCATCTGGAGGTTGTTGGAAGCATCAGTTCACAATACATCTCAGCCCTTCTGCTCATCGGTCCGATTCTCAAAAACGGATTGAAACTCAAACTTACAGGAGAAATTGCATCAAGACCCTACATCGACCTCACCCTGTGGACCATGTGCGAATTTGGAGCCTCAGCAGAATGGACAGACGTGGACACAATTGTCGTAAAGCCTCAGCCATACCAAGAAAGAAAGTATCTGATCGAAAACGACTGGAGCGCATCTTCATATTGGTATGAAATGATGGCATTGAACGGAAATATCGATTCTGAAATCAGATTAGAGGGTCTCATGGATGGTTCCAAGCAAGGCGACTCTGTCGTCAAATACATCTTCAGCCTTCTGGGTGTCAAGACCGAGTTTGAGAACAATCAAAATCCAGAGGATAGAGATGATGACAAGGCAAACATACATACCAGCGCACCGGCAACCGTTACGTTGAAAGCTCACAGATGTCTGCTTCCACGATTGGATTATGACTTTACCGGTTCACCAGACCTTGCCCAGACATTTGTAGTATGCTGCTGTCTGATGGGAATCAAATTCAAGTTTACCGGTCTTGCCAGCTTGAAAATCAAGGAAACCGACCGCATCGAAGCACTCAAGAAAGAGTTGCGAAAAGTAGGTTATGTGATTCAAGACGAGAACAATAATACACTCATTTGGGATGGCGAAACCTGCGAACCGACCTACGAAGCCATAGACACCTATGAGGACCATCGCATGGCCATGTCCTTCGCACCAGTTGCCTTCAAGTTACCTTATCTGGAAATCAACAATCCAGAAGTGGTAAGCAAATCCTATCCACATTTCTGGGAAGACCTGAAAAAAGTAGGATTTGAGATCAGCGAGGTATAATAATCACAATAAAAGATATCGAATGATTTACCTGATTATTGCATTGGTTGTCTTAGGACTGGCAAGCGCACTAATAGGACTTTTCACCCAACGGAAAGGAGAAGAAGAGCCCCTAAAAGAAGGCGTTTCGTGTAACACCTGTAATGGAGAAAACACGAAATGCGAGCAGGAGTGCATGATGGAAGCAGCAACCAAAGAGATAGAATATTATGATGACGAAGAATTAGACACGTATAAAGGACGTGCGGCAGATGATTATTCCGAAGAAGAAGTAGAACAATTCGCAGAAGTCTTATATACAATGAAGCCGGAGGAAGTGGCAGGCTGGAACAGAAGCCTCATCCTCAGAGGCATCAACTTGCCAGACCAGTTGAAAGATGAAGTCATCAGTTTCTTAAGCGAGGATTGAAAAAGAATATTTTATAGGAAATGAACATTCTACAATATACATTTTTTCAGAATGCCCTCTTGGGTGCCTTCCTTACAAGCATCCTGTGTGGAATCATAGGCACTTATATCGTAACCCGCCGATTGGTATTTATCAGCGGGGGTATTACCCACGCATCATTTGGCGGAATAGGAATTGGCGTATTCACTGGTACCAATCCGATTCTGGCAGCCATGATCTTTGCCATACTGAGCGGATTTGGCGTTCAATGGATGTCATCCAGAAAAGATGTCAGGAAAGATTCTGCCATCGCCATGTTCTGGACCTTGGGAATGAGCGTAGGAATTATCTGCTGCTTTCTCACGCCCGGCTTCATGCCAGACCTACCTTCATTTCTCTTTGGCAGCATCCTGACGATAGAAGGTTCTGACTTATGGCTATTGGGCATCCTGACATGTATCACCATCGCCGTATTCACCTGTTTCCTCCGTCCGATTCAGAGTGCAGCTTTCGACAGCACCTTTGCACGCTCGCAGCACTTGCCGGTAGCGGCGATAGAATATCTGATGATGACACTCATTGCCATGACGATTGTTGCTTCATTGAAAATGGTGGGCATCGTACTGGCTATCAGTTTGCTGACAATTCCGCAGATGACAGCCAACCTGTTCACCTATAACTATAAGCAGATGATTTTTACCAGCATCATCCTGGGATGGATAGACTGTATCATCGGACTCTATGCCAGTTATGTGCTGAATGTTCCATCAGGAGCCACAATTATTTTTGTCAGTATCATGGTTTTTATGCTCAGTAAGACAATAAAAGCCCTACAAAACAAGTTGTATAATAAAGACAAGCTGTCACTTGAGAAAAAGTGATGATCAGCAGACAACATTCTAAAATCATACAAGAGTGAAACAAAATTATCTCCGACATATCATCCCCCTATTATCAATTATACTCCTAATTGGTATTGGCAGTTGCTCTACGCAGAAGAATACAGCAAAGAGTCGCTGGTGGCATTCTTTCAACGCCCGTTATAACACCTATTATAATGGTACATTAGCCTATATTGACGGTTCATTGGAAAAAGAGAATGGCAATAAGGACAACTTCACGGAGATGATTCCTCTCTATACCGTAAGCAATAAAAACAGCCGCGAACTGGGAAAAGGCAATTATGAGAAAGCCATCACCAAGTGTGAGAAAGCGATTCATCAACACAGTATCAAGAAACGTCCGGAATGGAACAAAAACCGTCGCAAAACAGAAAAAGATATTGAATGGTTGAGCCGTAAGGAATACAATCCGTTCTTATGGAAAGCATGGTTGCTAATGGGACGTTCCCAATTTTTCAAAGGCGATTTCGAAAGTGCTGCAACCACTTTCTCCTATATGAGCCGCCTCTACTCCACCCAACCAGCCATCTACGGCAGAGCAAGGGCCTGGCTGGCTAAATGTTATATCGAACAAGGATGGCAGTATGATGCAGAGGACGTAATCCGTAAAATGCAAAGAGACAGCATCCACTGGCGTGCCCAGAAAGAATGGGACTACACATACACTGATTACTATATCCATACAGGAGACTTCGAACAGGCTATCCCCTATCTCCGCAAAGTAATCAAGCATGAGATGCGACGGAAGCAAAAGGCGCGCGAATGGTTTCTCTTAGGACAGTTGCTTGCTGCCACTGGCAAAAAGCAGGAAGCCTACAAAGCCTTCAAGCATGTCACACGTCTCAATCCTCCATACGAACTGGAATTCAACGCCCGTATCTCCATGACAGAGGTGATGGCCAGAGGAAATGCCAAACAGATGATCAGCCGTCTGAAACGTATGGCTGCATCAGACAACAACAAGGAATACCTGGACCAGATATACTACGCAATAGGTAACATCTATCTCAACGAGAAAGATACCGTCCAAGCCATCTCTGCATACGAAAGAGGAAATGCCAAGGCGACACGCAGTGGTATTGAGAAAGGTGTGCTCTTGCTTCATTTAGGCGACTTGTACTGGGGTATGGAAAAATACAGTGATGCCCAACGCTGTTACGGAGAAGCCATCGGCTTGCTTGACAAAGACCGTAAAGACTATAAGATTCTTGCAGAACGTTCTAAAATACTTGATGAATTAGTTCCTCATACAGAAGCTGTCCACCTGCAGGACTCTCTCCAGGCTCTTGCCAAGATGAGCGAAAAAGAAAGAAATGCAGCCATCGACCGCGTAATAGATGCCCTCAAGAAGAAAGAAAAAGAAGAAAAGAATAAACTGGCAGAAGAAGAAAGCAACCGTCAACAAGCACAAAACGGTGGAAATGCCAACAGAAACAACAATTTGAATAAGAACAACAATACATCAACAGGAAATACCGGACAGAAAGGACTCTGGTATTTCTACAACCCTATAGCCGTAAGTCAGGGTAAGACCCAATTCCAACGCCTATGGGGCAAACGAGAAAATGTAGATAACTGGCAACGCATCAACAAGACGGTGGTCAGTGCGCCACAAGGCGCTGAAGAGATGACAGACGAAGTAAGAGATTCTCTTGCCTATGTAGCCATCAAGGAAGATTCTCTGAAACAGATTACAGACAGTGCACAAAACGATCCACATAAGCGAGAATATTATCTGGCTCAGATTCCTTTTACAGAAGAACAAATAGAAGCCAGCAACAAGCTGTTAGAGGATGGGCTGTTGAATTCCGGCGTTATCTTCAAGGATAAGTTGGACAATCTTTCCCTGAGCGAAAAAGCACTCAGAAGATTGGAAGACAACTATGCTGATGACTTTGAGCACATGGACGATGTATATTACCACCTCTATCTGTTATATTCCCGAAAGGAAATGCCGGTAGAGGCAGAACGTTATGTACAGAAACTGAAGAAGAAATATCCTGAAAGCCAATGGACAACATTGCTTACAGATCCATACTACAAAGAAAATGCCCAGTTTGGTGTTCATATAGAAGACTCTCTTTATGCGGCAACCTACGAGGCATTCAAGGCAAACAGATACCAAGAGGCTAAGGCCAATGCACGCATATCTGCCGAGCGTTTTCCACTGGGAGAAAACAGGGATAAATTCTTGTTTATCGGTGGATTAAGCAAGCTCAACGATGGTGACGCCAATGCCTGCATCAAGGATATGCAGGAAGTGGTAGAGAAATATCCGAATAGCCGTATCAGCGAAATAGCGGGTATGATAGTCAATGGAGTCAATGCGGGAAAACGACTGCATGGTGGAAAGTTTGACTTGAAAGATGTATGGAACAGAAGAAGTGTTGTACTCAATGACCAGGATTCCACCCAACAGAAAGTATTCACGAATGAACGCAATGCCAACTTTGTATTCATGCTTGTTTACCAGCCAGACTCTGTAAATGAGAACCAGGTGCTCTTTGAAATGGCTAAATACAACTTTACCCATTACCTTGTGCGCAATTTCGACATGAATATCGAAGAGCAAGATGGGCTGCACAGAATGATTATGTCAGGATTCAGAAGTTACGATGAAGCATGGCAATATGCACATGCGCTGTCGGAGCAGACTGCTATCATCCGCCATCTCAACAAGGCTCGAGCTATCCTCATCAGCGAACAAAATCTCGAACTCTTAAGCACACTGTTCACATATAATGAATACGAGAAGTTCTATCAGAAACACTTCGCTTCACTCAAGTTGAAACAGAATGCCGCACCTCTCTTAACGGAGCCTACAGAAATCGTGACAGAGAAGAAGAAAATAGAAGAGACTGAAGCCGGTGATGAAGAGATACTTGACGACAAGAATGCTATAGACAACTCATTAGAAATCATAGAAGATGTTGCACCACGCATCAGCAATGAGTCTATAGAAATCAAAGAGGACATCAACCCAGAGACTCCAAAGGAAAATAATTCTGAAAAAGAAACTGAAGTTGAAAGAAATGAGGATGAGATGATCGTAGTTGATCCTAAAGTAGAAGAGCCAAAACAGGAGACTCCAAAGAAGGAAACTTCAAAAGAAGAGGCGAAACCGGAAATCTTGAAAAAGGAGGAGACTCCAAAGAAGGAAATCCAAAAGAAAGAACCTCTTGAGGAGAATGAAGATGTCTTCTATTTCGATGATGACACAGGAAACACTCAGAAGCAAGAAAATAAGAACCAGAAATCCAAAGAGGAGAAGAAAGACAAAGATGACAAATTTGACTTAGAAGACGAATATTTTGATTTCGATGGTTTTTAAAGAAACAATAGTTTCGCAAGCTCAGAAGTTAAAGGAGTTATCGCTCCCTACGGTCGCTGAGGAGTTAAGACAACAGTCTTTTTGGCGTAGTTTTTTAAGCAGCAAGACATACGTCTTAACTCCTTAACTTCCTTAACTCCTTTAACTTCCTGATATGCGAAAGTTCAGTAAATCATTCCTGATAAATTACAGAACTGATTATAGAGAACAGAAAAAGGTAACCAGGAAAGGTACTGAGAAATCAACACAGAAACCATGAAAGATGGAAACGATGATGAAGTTCTCTCCCGACACTCGGGTAATAATAGGCAACGTAGTATCCATTGTGGTGGCTCCACCTACGCTGATAGGTGCCAACTTACCGAAATATCTCGCCAGCAACGGAGCGGCTAAGAGCGTCAGAATTTCACGGCTAATATTAGCAAGAAGAGCGATGGTTCCAAGTTCGGCACCACGATATTCAGTAATAAAAATACTTGAAAGGGAATAATAACCGAATCCTGAACCGATAGCCAAACAGTCGGTAAGCTGACGGTGACCTAACACCAGAGATACGGCTGCACACCCTGCTAAAGTACCCAAAATAGTCATCACCGGAAGCATCATCAAACGAGGATTCACCTCCTTGAAACTCTTCAAAATAGAAGTATCACAACCGATGCTGACACCCACACAGAACATCAGGCAACAGAGCGCAATATAACTCACATCACTATCTAAAAAACAGGCAGGAACTACATCACACAATCCAGCGATGATGCCTAAGACAAAGAAACCAACTATAATCAAGCTACCCTTCATGCCTTACCTCCCTTCTCCGTATCAGCGGAACCAGAAGACTTCATCTGTTTAGCAGTAACATGCTTCCACAATGCCCATGCAAAAAGCACACTGCCCGCACTACCACCAATGGTGAGAATAACAGCTTCGAGACCTAAGGTCTGAATACCTCCTATGATACTAGGATTGGAGCCAACTTCAATACCAAGCAGGAACAGGAGTACCCATATCAACGCCGTGATGATGCGACCTAAAAAACTCATTTTCTTATTACGGAGCAGATAACCTGTACCTATTCCGCAAAGCATTATCAATACAATTTTGAGCATTGTTTCTTGATTTCTTCTTATTTTTTTATTTGATGAATAATTGGATTAATAAACTGATTCTTGGATAAAGAACGGAATCTTCACCTAATTATTATATAAAAGTAGAGGAAACATACGAATACCCAGAAGAATCATACGAATAAAAACTTTCCTTAACATTAACATACTTTAATAGCATTCTTCTGCCAGTATTCAATTATTCTTTGTACTTTAGCGCCTAAAAAATAAAAACATGAGCAACGGTTTATTACTTTGGGTAGATGACGAGATAGAACTTCTCAAGGCGCATATCATATTTCTGGAGAAAAAGGGATATGAAGTTATAACTGTGAGCAATGGTCCAGATGCTATCGACCAGTGCAGACAGCAGACCTTCGACCTGATTCTCTTAGATGAAATGATGCCAGGACTTAGCGGATTGGAAACTCTTCAGCAAATCAAGGAAATCCAACCAGCTACCCCTGTAGTCATGTGTACCAAGAGCGAGGAAGAGAACATCATGGACCAGGCTATCGGTTCAAAAATCGCAGACTATCTCATCAAACCGGTCAACCCCAGCCAGATATTGCTCTCTCTCAAGAAGAACATACATCGCAAAGATATAGTCACAGAAGTAACCCAAAGCGGTTATCAGCAAGACTACCAGCAAATCGCCATGCAAATCATGGATTGCCGGACAGTACAGGATTGGGTAGAAGTATATAAGAGACTGGTAAAATGGGAACTTGAACTGAGCGACACCGAGAGTTCGATGACAGAACTGCTTACCATGCAGAAAGAAGAAGCCAACATCGGATTTGCCAAATACATCACCAAGAACTATTTGGAATGGGTAAATCCCAAGAATATCGGCAAGACGATAGAAGGTAAGCCCGTCATGAGTCCAGACATCTTCAAAACCAAGATTTTTCCAAAACTGGATCAGGGTGAAAAGATATTCCTCATAGTTATCGACAACTTCAGATATGACCAATGGAAAATGTTGGGACAAGATATCGGAGAACTCTTCGATATCGAGGAAGACATGTATATGAGTATTTTGCCAACAGCCACCCAGTATGCACGCAATGCAATATTCAGCGGTCTGATGCCAAACAAAATAGCAGAAATGTTTCCTGACCTATGGGTAGATGAAGATCAGGAGGAAGGCAAAAACCTCAACGAAGAACCTCTCATCCAAACCCAGTTGGAAAGATTCAGAAAGCACTACACATTCAGTTATCACAAGATAAATGATTCTGCTGGAGCCGACAGATTTCTGGATAAATACAATGAATGCAAGAATAACGACCTCAATGTACTGGTCGTAAACTTTATCGACATGCTCTCACATGCACGTACAGAATCTAAGATGGTGAGAGAATTGGCAAACAACGAATCTGCCTATCGCAGTATTACACAGAGTTGGCTGAGACATTCAGTTCTTGCAGAACTATTCAAACGTTTATCGCAAGACGAATTCAAGGTCATCATCACCACCGACCATGGAAGTATTAGGGCTTCAAAACCTATCAAGATAATAGGAGACCGTAATACCAACACCAACCTGCGCTATAAGTTAGGCAAGAATCTTGCCTACAATGCCAAGGAAGTGTTCACAATCAAGGAGCCACATAAAGCACAATTGCCCGCTCCGAACCTGAGCACAACTTATGTATTTGCGTATGGTGATGCCTTCTTTGCCTACCCCAACAACTACAACTACTATGTATCCTACTACAAGGACACATTCCAGCATGGAGGCATATCCATGGAAGAGATGCTGATACCACTCATTACATTGACACCAAGGAGACGATAGAAAAAGAAAACAAGAAAAGGAAACAAAATATGAAAATCAAAATTGACTCATTAGAAAACATCCATGCTGCAGCCAAGGAATTTCTGGCCAACATGGGTGATGGTAAAGTCTTTGCCTTTTACGGAAAGATGGGTTCAGGTAAGACCACATTTATCAAAGCTATCTGCGAAGAGTTGGGAGTAGATGATGTCATCACATCTCCTACATTTGCCATTGTCAACGAATATACCGCAGGGAATGGCGACCCAATCTATCACTTTGACTTCTATCGTATCAAAAAGATAGACGAGGTCTATGATATGGGATATGAGGATTACTTCTATGGAGGAAACTTATGTTTTCTGGAATGGCCAGAACTGATAGAAGACCTTCTACCAGAAGATGTGACAAGAGTACATATTCACACAGAAGAAGACGGAAGCAGAACCGTTGAATTCTGATACTTTTTGGGGGGCATGATAGCCCCATTAAAGTAGCAGACTATAACGATGCGCTTTATTAGACTTTAATAAAGCGCATCGTTAACTCGTGTAGATTTTCGACAAGTTATGTTCTTGAAATTATCCATCCCTGTACCCACTTTTATTTTTCCCTGCCCACGGAAAAATTCTTGCGTGGGCAGGGAGAAAAAAGATCTGATGCATCGGTCATGGATATGACGGGGCTGACGGCAGAGGAGATAAAGCTGCTGAAAGCGGAGATGTAGATTACGACTATCACCAAATAATCAAGGGTCTATACACCCTTTTGTCGAGGTGTATAGACCCTTGTTGCTTTCCCGTAATCAGATATATACTATAAACCTAATTATGTTTTAATGACGAGAGAATAGTTTTTTTACTGCAACAGTAATTCTTTTGGCTAAATCATCACAATCAGAACAACTGTTCTTATTAATCAGAATATACAAAGACTCATTTTCTATTGCATAATGCTTGAACAATCTTTCAGATACCACAGACGTAGTGAATTTCTTATATACACGAAATCGTCTTGTCGCCATTCCTAATTCATCATTTTCATCTTCTGCACCAACAAAGAAGAATGAGGCTTTGCTATCTCTTTTCAATACATCAAGCATAATATGGAACAATGTATAGAAAATAATTCTTGGCTCAAAAGTGTTAGTCCGAAGACTAAATTTCAATTTACTATTCATATTCGCCTTATCAAAGAATTTCACACAATAAGCATGTTCCTGATAACGTTCAACTCTTACAATATAAGAATGATGAGATTTAGCAGACTTGAATCTATATTGCAAAGTTTCAATCAGCCATTCATCAGCACTATCCCTATCTATCATTTGAAAGACGAATGGATAACCTTCACTTTCTTCCATATTAATTTCATATTAACTGTTTATAGACAGGGATGCGGATTTTGTCTAATTGTTCTGTTGTCAGAGCCTTAACATCATCGTTAACCGTAAAATACACAGTAGGATATCGGTACTTACCATTAGGCATAAGTACCTTTGTTACCTGCTTGATAATCTCAACCCCATCAAGCGTAACTATCTTAGTCTCTGTTTTATCTACTATCTTTCCCATAAGCAGAATTTTTGTTATTTGATTCATTGGCTATGCAAACAAACGCAATGAAAACTTGTTTTCAAATAGCCAAGTGCAGCATTCTGCTGCAAAGATACACCGCTTTTTTGTAACTACCAAATTATTCGTGAAGAAAACAACATAAAACACAAAATTCCGACTCTTTCGGCATCCGTATCATATCCCAAAAGGGCTGCAAACGGCATTGTTACCGTCTGTATGCCATCCGCCATATCATAAAAATATAATGGCTCAGGTGCGGAAGTCCGTGGATGGCCCACCAGGCATGTTAACCGAAGATCATCATCATACGGTACATGAAGAAAGGCAAGTCTGCTACTCCTCTCACCTGCGCCCGAAACCCCTTCATCT
>OBKV01000220.1_pt1 | contig 57124 bp, 40 predicted proteins | sample 1517301 | NCBI WGS metagenome assembly OBKV01 (sample SAMN04571685, study PRJEB22368) | human gut metagenome | biome: human gut; material: stool | host: Homo sapiens | place: Luxembourg | collected 2012-06-29 | reverse complement strand
TGTGAAAATAGGAGGCAAATGCCTTTTATGATTAGCATTTACCTCCTACCCGATTTTATAGGCTGACTCTTGATGGGCAGACTGATGGTGGTCTTTTGTTTTAAAAAGGTGTACTTTTTGTTTTAAATCAGTTTGCTATAAACCATATTAATATCCGTTAGTATAGTTTAACGGTATTCGCTCTTATTCTTCAAGAAAGATTTCATATTTTTGCACCCGAAAGAAATACTTTGCTTGGGCAAGTATGCTTTTATTCTTATATAATATCATTGTACTGGTAGAAGATGACGACAGCGTTTGGAGTAACGCTATTTAACTAAAGACATAAGTGTGAAGTAACTAAAGACAATATAGAATAATTAAACAAAAATAAACAAGCAATAAATAGAATACAAGTAAATGATATTAGATTATGAGAAAATTTTCAATGATGCCGATTTTAGTATTGGCAATGGCATTGGGCTTTGTAAGCTGCAGTGCAAGTGATGATGGAGTAAACGATGGAATGCTTGGTCAACAGACCACTACATTCATGCCTTCGTTCTCAATGTTGAGTTACTCACAGTCTGCAAGTACACCTATCCTACAGGATGGTAGCAACAGCGCTGAAATGGAAGAGAAGCTTGTCTGCAAGATTCTGCCAGGTGGAAAGTTGATGCTGACTCACAAGAATGTTGTTTTTGATGATGCTGTAAGCATTAAGATGGAAACAACTTTGGTGGGCAACAAGTTGATTATCACAGAGAATGCTGACTATGGAGTGTCTGGCAACTATGGCTACTATACTCTGAATACTACAGTAGGTACGCTGAAAGATGGTAACTATACGATTGTTGTCATGCGCAACCAGAATGTGAGAGCAGAGTTCCAGATGTCTTACGATTCATCTAAGGCCAAGAACCAATAATTGTATTTCCGACGACCAGTTTAAATTTTATTTTTTGTTAATTTCACTGATTAATAGCTCAGGTGAACAGTCCTTTAGTATAACCTTATTATTCTTGTCCAACAGATAAATGGTTGGCATAGCGCGTAAGCTATATAAATCACTGATTTTATCATCTGCATGAATTCTTAGGAGTTGGATATCCTCCGGTATGGTCTGTTTGTTGAGCCATGCAGTAATCTTATGACAATTCTCGCAGTCAGGATCATAGAAATAGAGAATTACTTTCTGATTCTTATATTCGTTCAACTGATGTCCCATTCCTTTTTCATCCTTCCATTTGAAGTCAATAGCCGTATTGCCGGGCAGGTTTTTATTGGTCTGCTTGTATTTAAAAGTCCATCTTTCTTTTTCCACATCATCTATGCATGGTGAGGCTATTATATCTTTTATGAAAAGAAGATACACCTTGTCGTTCCTCATAGGCGACTTCGGATTACCCAGATAGTGTTCGATGAGGCTCTCGAATTTGTCTTTACTCTTCTGGCTCCCAAAAGCTTTTGAAGCAAAGATATGCACACTCTGCTCTGCGGTAGTTGGGGTAAAATGAGGAATGAGATCGATGAAATTGACAAATCCTTGTTCTGAGATATTGGCATTGCTAAGTTGCAAGGTATCCTTGAAGTCAAAATTGTCCCAATAATGGAGACCCAGATAATTGAGCCGTTGTTCTACGGATTTGAGAGAGTCGGGCATCACAGGATAGACAAACGAGCGGTTTTGTCCGATAGCTTGCAGAATGTTCAATGAGAACACCAATGCGGTGATAATAATAATTCGATATCTCATAAGCCAATTCTTTTTTGCAAAGTTAAATAATAAATCTGAAAAAGGCAACAAAAATGTGCAGTTTTTCAAAAGATGAATGTCGTGGAGCTATAGAAGGTGAGTTCAACTCGGCAACTATATCTCCGACGACCAGTTTAAATAGTTTTCGCTATTTGGTGTTCTTAGTAAAAGTAAATGATATTTAATGATTCTGTAAAATCCGTTGTTTTTATCTATATGTAAAAGTAATTTCTTTAGCCTTTGTCTTCACGTTTGCTGCGTTTATATAGCCTCCGTTGTAGTAGCTGGCTTTCACATAGAACTTACCCCGAGTACCGGATGTGTTGACTCTCATGTTCTTGATGGTAATGGTCTGTGTCGTACCCACTACGCTGGCAGATTCATATTTCACAACAAACCAGTTGTTCCATCCTTTTCCTCCATCTACTTCCGCAGTAGAACCTACTTCTATACCGCAATTCTGCGGATTGATATCATTAGAAGCGATTTTGATTTCTATTGGAAGCAATTCCTTCGGATAGTTAGCCGGAATCTTGAATTTCAGTTGTGCTGTGGCGCTGATACCCTTACCCATCGTAGCAGGGAACTCAAACTCATATTCCATATTCTTGATGGTATAGATGTGGATATTCCTGCTCAGACCATGCTTCTTGTCCAACAGTCGGATGATTCCTTCCTTCATGGAATTATCAATGGTGCTCAATGTATAATGAATGCTTCCTTCGCCATTATTGAATGTAATGACAGGAGTCTCATTGATAGCACAATTGGTATTCTTCATCCAAATTGCTTCAAAGTCATTTGCGGTAATGTCGGTATCGCCGACATACTTGAAGGAAATACTTTGTGCTGCAGTAGCTCCCTCGTTCAAGAGAATATAGGTGCCATTTGTGATACTGAGGGTATATTTTCCGTCAGAAACTTCTGGTACAATGTCTTCTACTACAATCCAAGGGTTGTTGGCTGGTGTTCCATTTACGGCTGCATCAAAGCTGTCATAGCCCAATGAAGCATCCAGTTTCTTCACCTTAATCTTATAGATATGGTTTCGCTTGATGCGGTAGAGCTGGTTGTCCTTGTCCTGCAAAAGCACGAGGAAACGTTTATGGGTACCGTTCTTGTAAGTTGCCCAGAGAATAACCTTCAGCGGTTTGTTGGCATCATTGCGATTCTCAAAGGTATAGGCGATATTCTCCATCTGTCCCTCAGAACCCTGGTATGTCTTCTGGTCTTTGGTAGAAGTGATATAATCAGGGTTCCATACTGCCATCTCATGGGTGTCAGGGAAGGTGAGGTCTGTCTTGAATGGAGCAATCGTACCGTGTTCCTGACCGTCGTAGATAGATACTATCACCTTTTCAATTTCGTTAGCCACCTCGTCTTCCAGTTCAACCTTCACCTTGGCTCTGTCTCTGATGAGATGTATCACAGGCTTGTCGGCTCCACCATTGAGGAAAGCTTTCATCTCCTCCGGCGTATTTTTCTTGACATATCCCCAATAGACGATTTTTTGAGACTGATCTTCTCCAGCGCTTGATTCGAATGAAGTCATGAGCATATTCTCATGCATTCCGATCCATTTAGGAGATTGGGTGATGTCCAACGTAGCATTGGCAACAAAGTGGATTCTTGCGGTAGAATTTGGTATTGTAGCCTTGATGCCTTTCGGATTGCTGCTGCCGTTTTCCAGGATATCTCCTTTAGGCGTTGTTTCAAGCGTAAGATCTTTTGCAAGTCCTAAGAAGAAACCGTCCTTGTCGAAGCAGAAAAGATGGATGTCTTCTGCCCGGTCTATACCTTCATTACCGTATGTCTGACTTCTGGTTATGGTCTGGTTCTCCTCATAGCTCGGAATACCAACATAAGTGGTAATGGTATATTCGTTTCCTTGTTTTTCCCAAAGCTCAGAAGGACCATTCTCAACCATGTCGTTTGTGCAGGCTGTCAGCATAGCCAACAGTCCTGCAATCATACTCATATAATATTTTAAATGTTTCATAATAGTGCCTCCTTTGTGATGGTTTATTCTTTCTTGTTTTCTAATGCAGTTACTTCTTCAGGTGTAAGGTCGCGGACGCAGCGTACGAATCCTTCATCAGAACCATTCGGATTTGCTGTTACCAGGTTTCCACTCAAAGACCAATATGAATAGCCTCTAAGGACCTCTGTTACGACATCCTGACCAGATTTGTATTGGTAGTTTACAATCACTTTGATTTCTGATTCCGTAGGAAGTCGCCAATTGTCATAACGGGTTCCGTCTATTCCTACTTCTACATAGTCATCACAGTGCTTGGATGCGTTGACTCCTTTGCTGAAAACGGTTACGGTACCGAGTTGAGATGCCAGAGCAAAAGCAGGTGATACTACGTCTTCTGAAGACAACTTTGTGGTCGGATTGATGTTGTTTACATGTCCAATCGTATAGTTTCCGTTGGTGTGCGTGATTTGAACCACATACATGTTGTTGTTAGATTGGTCTTCTATTGCAGTATTCAGAGTGGCTTTGTATGCATTTTCTTTATATTCATCTTGGTATTCCCAAATATATGTGCCTTTTGTCCACCAAAAAATTCCTTCTCGTACCTCACCATAGGTATAAACCTTTGCCTTGAAGTTATTATCAGATGATTTCTTCTTGATGTCGTGGGCTCTTTGATGTTCTTGCCAATCAATCCATCCGTCCAGACTCTTGGTAGAGTACCATCCTGCAATGGCCTGTATGTACTCCAATGGATATTGCTTGATGGTTACCTGTTCTGTCTTCTTGTTTTCTCCTTCACCGCAGGATATGGTAAACTTGATGTATTTTACGGTCAACGGAACAAATTCTTTAGCTTGGATATTGACGATACCCTGGTCTTTCTTCTCTGTATGACCATTGGCGAAATTCAGACTGATTTGTGGATAAGTACTTCCTGACTTAATCGTCTTCTTCGTGCCGTTCTTGTCGTAATAATAAACTTCGTCTATTTGGACAGTACAAGCATCGGAAGCATAGAATTGGATCGTCTTGTTATCCACTTTCTCATTTCTCATGATATGGAAGGTAGGGGTAACCAGGAGATAACTATGCTTATCGGCATTGATAACGGTTTCTTCGCCTTCTGTCCATTTCATCACGTCGTATTGGATATCCGCCTGGGTTCCATAGACGATTTCAGTACTGCTGCCACGATTGGTAATGTTGGCATTGACGGTATAGATATGGTTGCGTTTCAACTCTGTTTCGTTGATGTCACGTACTGGTATGCTATAGAAGTTGTCTGTGGTTTCGCCAATGGCTCCTTCTCCTTCAGCATCTTCTGAAATCTTGGTCAGCGGTACTTTCACGATCAACTTAGGCATCTGCTCCGTATTGTCCCATTGGGTAGCATAGCTGTAGGTGGTAATGGTAAAGTTTCCGTTTTCACCCATAGCACTTTCGTAAGCTCCACTCATATTGCCCAAAGTCTTGGCAGAGTTCTCGCCGAAGAATGTGGTAGCAGTATTGTAGTTCTGGAAATTCCAGCTTGGATTGCCAACAGTGTATCCAGGCACATTGATGTTGAGCTTTACCAGAATTTTAGCTGCTGCACGGCAGAGACTGGTTTGGATGGTTTGGCGGGCAGCTGTTGTTACGAGATAATCGGTCGTGCTGCTCATCAGGAAATTCTTGCCAGGATTGGTATTCGTCTGGTATGGTTTCCAGATGTCTGCATCTGTCTGGGTCTTTCCTGCTAATTCGCTCAGAACATTGATGCCTTGCAGTGATTCCTTGGCATTGGCAATGGTAACAACCTGGTAAGTTTCATTTTCTACCAGCTGGTTCTTGTCTTTCCAGTTGCCCTGGTCCAAAGTAGCAGTAGTACCTTGTGTCATGCTTGGCAACGTCTTGCCCAACTTGAGCGTTGCGTCGGCTTTACTAAAGATTTTCACATCGAGTTTATCCAACTTAGCCTCGTTGAGGCTCATGTCGGATGCAACTCTTGTCTTGGCATCAGTCACCTGTGGATAAATGCTGAGGCTCTCTTCCCTTCCGATCGTATCGTTGAAGGCATCTTCCCCAGCGCACCCGGATAAGAGTACGCCCATGATGAAGGTCAGCATTGCTTTCCAGGTTCTGTTATATTGATAATTGATCTTCATGATGGTGTCATTTTAAATGTTACTTCACTTGAACAAAACTGATTTCCGTAGAGGTTCCTGGCAATTTTTCTTCGCCTTCACCCACGTTGATGAGTGCTTTGTTGCTTGGAACGATCGTCAAGAAGACATTTGCATGATAGTTGTGTGGATTTGCCATATCAAGAATCTTCTTAGGCACTACATAGAAGCTGATGGTTTCCTTGTTGCCGTTGCCTTCCAGGGTATTCTTGATTTCTCCACTTTCGTCTCCCGCTATCACAAATCCGAAGACTGGATTGTTGCTCTGGAGAATCCATTTCCTGCCACCTGTATAGATATTTTCGAAGGTAATCTTCGGTCCCCAGGTTGGCTCATTGAAAGCTACTTGTATGCCTCCGTCATGGGTTTGATAATCGCCTTCTACGACGGTATGGATTTCTACCTTATCTACATAGTTGTACTTTCCGCCATCTTCCCAGTCGAGTACGGTAGGGTTGATTTGCAACTTGCCGCCTTCGAGAAAGTATGCATAGACTACCAACTCGTGGTTGCGTGCTGCAGGCTTCATGTTGGAAGGTATCGTGAAGGTGGTACTTTGCTCTGGAGAGTCCTCACTCAGTTTGAAATAAATTCTACCTGTGATAGGTCGGTTGCTCTCTCTGAGATAAGTACGGTGCTGGGATACGAAGTTGGCTCCATCCAGACGCGTCATGTATTCAGCTGCTTTTTCACTGCTTCCTCTGTGGAAAGTTGTTGGGTCTGCAACACTGGTAATGTATCTGTTGGAAACTCCTCCGAGCGTCACCTTTGACTGTACGTAGGTGGTAGTTCTATTATACTGGGTGGAGATGAGTCCGGCAGTCTCGCGGTATGCATAGGTGGTTGCATCAGGGAAGACATAACTGGCTTGTGGTATGAGGTCCTCATTCAATTCTATCTTGGTGATCAATGCCTCTTCTGTTCCTCCATCAGCCTTTCTTGCGAAGAAGAAGTGCAATTTAGAAACGGCTCTTACCAACGGAATGATCACGCTCTTGGCTGCAGCAGCAGTTTCTGTATCTGCCACATGATCTGCTACAGAGATATGGGTGATGACTCTTGACTGTGGCAGTCCTGTAGCAGGAACTTCTGTTGCCTGAGCTTTACCTTCACCGTTGATGCCGAACTGATTCTTGATGACCATTTCCTTCAATTGCTTGCGGGTCAACATCTTGTTGGCAGTATTTTCTGGGAAAATACCCTCGATACTTTCCGCATTTGCCAGAATGAAAAGGTCGAGATTCTCAAGTTCGTTTCCTCCCGATTTGCGAGGAATTTTCATGCTTACTGTCTTTACGGCTGTTTCGCCGTTGACAGGAGTGGTGAGAATTTCTTCTCTATAGCTTATTGCGATGGCATCATCACCTGTAGAGTTGGAATTGAAAGCCCAAACTCTGATGCTGTGGATGCTGCTTTCCGTAGCAGGATTGGCTGGGTTGCTGTCGAAGTCATCTGCTCTACTCATCGCTGCCCTTGACTCGGTAGGAGAGGAAGTCAGAAAACTGAGATTCAAATAGGTCTCGCTGTCGTCATTGGCAGTGCCAGGACCATAATCGTCATAGACGCATGATGTGAAGACGCTGATGGCTAAAAGCGAGAGTAGCAATGCCGTGAGTGCCATCAAGAAGGTCTTGATTCGATTCCTTCTTTCGTATAATTTAATGAAGTCATTCATAGCGTCCTCCTTTCTTTATTGATTATTGCCTAATTCTGTATCTTTGAGGTTGACATTCCAACCATTGACATTCACCTTGGTGATCATGTTGTAATCTCTCTTGTCCGATACGTAGAACATCAGAACGTAATGGTCTTCACGGTCCAGATATTCCTGATCATCCCAATTCTGGTTTACCTTTTCTCCGCAAAGAGCAAGGAACCAAGGGAGAGAATGATTGAATAATTCTATAGGATGATCCTTATCGCGCAGGTCGGTGATAATGATGCGCTTGTCATCATATTTGCTTTTGTCACCATCCCTTACGGAACGTCTGTCACTCTGTCTTTCAAACATACGAGAAGATGAGAGATCGTAAATCAAGGCCTGATCTACAGGTTCTTCATTCACCTCGGTATGTGCACCGTCATAGTTTGCTCTGCGCTCCATGTTGTATGGCAAGTAGGTGATTCCTTCGTTCTTCACTTTCTCTCCATTGTGATCGAGCCATGCAGCAGAACCTTCGATGCGAACGTCGAAATTCTCAGGTTTGAAATCCGCCTGGTCGTTCTCGTAAGGGAGCAATACGATGCGGTAAGTCTTGGTACACTTCATTAAGCTGAGTGTAGAAGTCACTACTGTACCTTCGTTTCCATTTTGGTTCAGCCGCTGGAAGTCCACCTGGGTCTTTGCGGTGTATAAGGCTGCAAACTCCTTGTCGTTCTTGATTTCTTCGCCATTGTCCTTACCCATCCTTTCGGTCAGGTCGTCAATGGTAGAAACGCCCGGTGTAAGAGAAGCAAAACTGAACTCCATCTCGTCATCTTCTGCTCTTGACATCACCTGACGGTCGCGAGCCAGACATACGAAGGTATATTTCCCATCCTTCAGACCCGTAATTTCCATCGTGTGTCCAGTTTCAAACTTTTCCCGGCTTTCGATATAAGAGTCAAAGAATTTGCCGTTTTCATCAAAGGCATAAACGTTGATATTCTTAACTTCAGCGGCGAAAGCGTCAGCTTGTTTCACGTTATATGTATAGTCGAACTGGAGAGCCACTTTACTTATTGCAGGCGGGCAGTCGTCCATGTCTTCCTTGATGCAAGAAGACATTGTGGTTAGTGCTATGGCTGAGAAACATACCAATTTAAACCAGTTTTTGTTGATGAATTTTGCCATATCGTTAAATCTTTATATTGTTAATATTCTAAGAAAAGTTCTCTTGAGTTATCTGGAGTGCCCTGCTTTTAGGGTTGGGCATCGTTGATTTCGTCTTTGGGGTGCTTTACTGGAAGCACTGGGTAATCCCATCTTTCTGTGGGTTGTCCCATCTTTCGGATGGAGGAGGTAGTAGGGGGTGAGTTTTATATCACTGTCTTATGAAGGCTTCGTTCTTGATTCTTTGGAGGAAATCTTTCGGAGGCAATGCCCCCGAAAGATTAATGATTGTTACTTCAACTGAATATTAGTAGAGTTAAGTACCCAAGGGTTGATAGCTACTGTTACATTCATGTAGTAGTTAGGCTGGATATCGTCTGGAGTTGGTCCGTTAGGAACATCCTTACCTAAGTCGTAGATACCATTCACATTCATGCGATAGATGCTGTTGCGGAGAATTGAGTAATAACCTTCACGTACGTAGTAGTTGTCCTCAATGGTGTAGCAGTAGTACATCTTACCTGCACGGTAAACTTCGATGTTGTTGGCCTTGCGGAAGTTTGCTAACTTTTCGCCTTCCTCGATCAATTTGCCGTTTGCATCCTTAATATTATTTACCACTTCTGCTGCTGTAAGCTCTCCGAATGGGTTACTTACTTCCTCGTCTGCCATCAAATCTGCGATACGGGTGTAAAGCTTGCCGTCATAGCGATAGAATGTGCCATCTGCGAAGTCTGCATTTGCCTTAGCACTTTCTGTCAATGTGGCCTTGATGCAGAAGTAGATTGATGTTGCATCATCCTTTTCAGTTGTTGTATTCTCAAACATATAGTTCTTAGGAGTACGGGTGTTGGTGGTGAAATTCTCAAGACCTGCAGCCTGATACTTGGTACCGTAATCTGTTGTTGGCTTGTAGTAAGGAGCAGTTTCTGCAATCAGCGCGTTGAGTGTCCACTTACCTGTTTTGTTCCAATTCTGCACTACGTAAGAGTTGTTGTTCAAGTTTGACAGTGCATATGTGTCATAAACTACACCTTCCAGATAATCCTCAAAGTTCTTGGTGGTAGTTTCTGGCTTTCTTTCAATCTTGTTTACCTCTACGGTAGGAGCATCTACTCTTGCTACAACTCGGTCGAGAGAGATCTGGGTAGCAATGGCAGGGGTAGCCTCGTTCTTGTTGTCTGCTGTAAATTTGACAGTACTATGAGCAGCCTGCTTGTTCTTGTCGTTCTGGTTGAACATCACGAAATGGTTGTTGCCTGCATAGTTTGCACCTCCGACTGTTGATCCTGCAAATGCTGCATTGGCTGCGAGAGGATTGTCCAATTCTGCGTTTGCCAAGAAGTAAACGGTGTATGGTGTGTTCTCTTTCACGTAGTTTACACTCACCTTGATAGGCTTGGTCTCACCAACTGTTGTCTGGGTAGGAGCTGTCTTCCAGTCGTTTGCCGTTACGTTCTTCTTGAAGATTCTTTCTGTACCTTGATAGATATAGATGGTACCCGATGTGATGGCACTTTCCTCTACAGTTCCGTTTTCAGGGTTAGATTGGATAGTTCTGGTAGCGTCACCAGCAGAACCTTTTACTTGGATAGTCATGTTATAGAAACCATCTACTGTTTCCTGACCGGTGGTAGGAGACATGGTATCGTCAGTGCTGCAACTGTTGAATGTGAATGCTGCTATCGCTAACATACTCATTGCGAATAGATTAAATTTCTTCATAATCTTAAGTTCTTAAAACGTTAAACAATTATTTTACTTATACTTTAATTCTAAAAAAGAAGTTTCGCATATTTTGTAGCAAAAGTTATTTGCTTTTTTTATAAACCTTCTTAAACTTAAAACTCTTAACAATTTATGAGTCATCTTTTACTATACATTATATATATAGATATTCATTCTTTGATTACATCCTTCTGAGAAGTTCCTGAAGATTAATCTTGGCTTCCTTCAATCCAGCCTTATCAGCTTTTTCGAAGTAGGTCTTGGCAGTCTGATAATCATTCTTCAGAACAGCAAGTGCGCCTTTAGCGTTGTCCACTTCCGGACCATTTCCTGCCTTCTTCAAGTAATTCTCTGCGCTTACCTTATCGCCTCTGTCGATGGCAGTATAGGCTGCGTTGAGATTAGCAAGTTCTTCCTCTGGGAACATCTTTACGGCGATATCAAATACCTCATTGTATTCCTTGCTTCCCTTTTCGTAACTGTTGGCTACGGCATACATCTCTTCGAGGGATAGCTTTTGTGGACGGGTCTTGATAATCTTGCGAGCTTCTTCGAGATTGAAATGTCTTACGTCGTAATTGATTTCATATTCGGTGCGGCGCAAAGATGGATATACTTGATTGATAAGATATCTGTGTGCATCTCCTGCCTTGGCTGCAATCGCTCTTTCCATTTCGTCCGGTCCCATGTTGCTGTTGAGGATGTCCTGCACGGTTGCCTTCTGAGGGATGTTGTTCTTGCCTACGTAGTCACGCACTCCCTGCCAGTCTTCTGCAGTAGATGAGAACTTGAACAGTTCCTTTTCCACTGGATAGAGGTTGCGCAGATAGTCATAAACGGCTTTAGTACGGTTCTTAGCCAATTTCTCATTGTTGGCATAGCTGCCGTCTGGGGAGGCGTAACCATGTAGTGTAATCGAAGTGATGTGTACGTCTGCGTCGTTCTTCACCAGGTCGATAGTCTTGCGCATCTTGTCTAATTCTGCTTGATTGTTGCCTAGTTCTGTATTGATAATTGCTTTGTTGATATGAAAGTTGAGTTGTGCCGTACCCTTTTCCTGTCGGTTCTTGATAGGTTCTGCCTTAGGTCTCACGTATGCATATTGCAATTTCATTGGTCCTGGCAGGGCTTCACCGATGCGGCTGAACAAACCGTTTTCCACAATAGCTTGGTTACATCCGCAGACATCTTGTCCGACAACGAGTTGTGAGTTGTTCATCCACTCGCGATATGGAATTGTATAAGCATAATGTATGGTCTGCATTTCCTTATTGTTACGTCTGGTAACGATAAGTGGATTTTGGGTGGCAGTCTTATTGTTGCGCTGGTAATAGATGTAGCGTTTGTGTCCCATGATTTCCACAGCTGGCATTTTGAGCGTATCTTGCTGGTTGACGATCATCGGAATGATGACGGTTCCCTTATTGCTTTTCACCTGAAGGTTGTCAAGCTTGAAATCCATATTGACAGCAACGTTATTGCCTGTTTTTTTCACTTCCTTGTTGAGAAGGCTCACTTTCCCACCTACCAATTGCTGTGCTTTGGCAGGCATACAGAGCAGAATGACTGCTGCTGCGAGGCTTAATTTGATGATATGAAATGTTCTCATAATTGAAGTCTTTTACTAAATGATAGAAACAATGTAATGCCTAAATGATAAGAATACTACCTTGCTGATGTCGTTTAGAAGACATACACCAGGTTGATGGCTGCCTTGGTAGGGCCTACGTAGTGGTGGCTCTTGTCACTTTCTACTTTCTCGCCGCATTTCTCACATTCGTATTGGTCATACTTGGAGAAAACGTACCCTAATCCCAACTCTGCTTCCAAGTTCCAGTGCTTGGAGAGTGTCCAGGTGTAGCCGTATGCGATTCCGGCTCCTATCATCCATCCCTCGAAGCGATGTTCTTTCAACTTGGAGAAATCAGTTCCCAGTAACATGAAGTCTGCATCAATATTACCTATATTATACTGTCCACCCAAGGCATGGAAACCAAGGAAGTGACCCATCATCTTGTTGCAGAACCAATATCGCGCTTCAGGTTGTACGATCCAATGCTTCCACTTCTTATTGTCAGAGAAAGACCAAGGATTATAATTTCCCGACAGATCGAATGTCCATTTTGGTGCAAGGCTGAACTCAACTCCAAGATTGAAGGTGGTTATTGCATCATACAAGAGGTTGGTCTTGATGGCTGCCTTTTGGGCTATTGCCGAATAGGAAAATCCTATGCAGGCAATCATTGTTATAATCATCTTTTGCTTCATAATCTTATGTTTTATGATTTTGTTCTTAGAAATATTTATTTTTATTATTCTTTTAAACTTTGAAGTTCTTAGAAAAATTACTTTTATGATTCTTGTCTTTTACTTTTTATTGGTTTTAGAAATCATTACTTTTATCTTTCCTCTAAACTTTGTAAGTTCTTAGAATCGTTAAATGGTAGATTTTTTGTTCTTTCTGGTGGCAAATTTATGATGAATTCTCTTTGGTTGCAAGTTTTTTAGCACTGAAAAATACTGAAAAATGCGATTTTTTCTATATTTACAACTAAAAAACACTGAAATTTACCCCTAAAAAGCTAAAAAAATCCCCAAAAAGGATACGAATCTCAAAATAAAAGCGTATTTTTGCGAAAAAGATGATGGTTAACTTTTTGATGGAATTATTGTATGAAAGGTCTTAGTAATAGTACGGTGAAAATGATACGATTTATAGAATTGTATCTTTGTCCACAATATTGTGGTGTGATTGATAGAAGAAGAGTGATAGCTTATCTGTTCTTTACACTGATAGAAGCTGTTGTGATTCCTCTGCATTTCTTCTTGTTTCTGATATTCTGGGAGCCTATGGGTTTTGCTCTTACTTGTGCGCATCTGATAGTTTTCTCTGTCCTCCAATGGACCATCTGGAAGCAAAGCTTAAGTTTCGATAATGGTTTGTCTGCCCTGCTGATGCTGGCTGCTGGTAAACTGATGATTGACAGTATATTCTGTGTTTTTTTTGGAGTTGTCGAAGACCATATCACGGTTTTGGGTAATGCCTTCGTCATGATGGTTATCGGAATTACCGCTCTCAGTCTGATGTTGCGTAAAACGGCTTTGGTCGTAGCTCTGGCGATGATTCCTGTATTAGCTATATATATCTATGCAGAACCTTCTGTTACCTTATGGCTTTCATTGAAGCCTTTACTCGTGGGTATATTGATGTTCGGCTATGTCTATACCTATAATATGAGTAAGGTGACTAAAGGATTGCGCCAACCGCGTGAAATCAATCAGGAAGAGAAGAAGGCATTGGAAATGCTTGCCAATATTCGCGATTTGGATCATGATAAAGCAGAAAGTTTGCTGGAAAGACTTACTCCTGAAATGCGTCAGCGTATTGTGGGGCTTGCCACTGAGCGGTTGAGAAAGGAAGAAAGGGAACTCTTAGCTTGGGATCTGGTATGTGTGGAACTGACCAAAAGCGAAAAGGTTATCTGCAAATTGATATTGGAAGGAAAGACGCTGAAGGAAATCTGTTCTATACTCAACAAGTCTGAGTCTAATATCACCAGTCAGCGCTGTCATATTCGCAGAAAACTGAAAATGGGACGTAAGGATGATTTGCGACGTACTTTGGAATTAAAAATTATAGAGGTAAGAGATGCGCTTTAGGCCATCTCTTATCTCTATTACTTTTATGTCAACCGTTCATTGATGTTGATGAACTGTCTTTTAATCTTCCATTCTCAGGAAGGCTTTAGGCAGATAGTCTATGAGATCTCCTGCGATGAGGCTCTCCTTGCCCAGATCTTTTATAGCTAAGTCGCCTGCGAGTCCATGAAGATACATGCCTATTTTGCAAGCTTCTGCCTGTCTGTAACCTCGGGCCAATAAGGCTGTGATAATGCCTGTCAAGACATCTCCGCTGCCGGCAGTAGCCATTCCGCTGTTGCCTGTGGAATTGAATTCGATATGCCCGTTTGGCGAGCAGAGTGCAGAATAATGCCCTTTGAGAATGATGTAAGCCTGGAGCCGCTCTGCCAGTTCACTGGCTTTCATCAGCCGTTCGTAACTGTTTGCACAGGTGTTACCTACCAGACGGTCTAATTCCTTAGGGTGGGGAGTCATGATGATTCCCTTTGGCAGTTGCTGCATCCAGGCTCTATGACTTGCCAGAATATTGATGGCATCTGCATCTACGACGAGTGGACAGGCGGTACGTCGTATCTGTGCAATCAGGGCGATGGCTGTTCCTTCGTTGATACCTAATCCCGGACCGATTCCTACGGCATCAAAGGTGTCGGCATCTGTAGGCTCACTGAAATATGTCTCTTCATGATCCAGTTGGAGGACAGCTTCCGGTACGCTGATTTGCATGATATCGTAATTTCGCTTGGGCGTATGGGTAGTAACTTTTCCTACACCGGCTCTCAGACAGGCTTTGGTTGCCAATATGGCTGCTCCTGTCATTCCATAGCTTCCTGCGATGAGAAGCGCATTGCCCATACTGCCTTTGTGGGCAAAGTCGTTGCGAGGTTTCATCATGTGGCGGATATCGCTTTCTTCCAGGATGGAACATTTGCAGTCGGCAGTTTGTATGAACTCATGCGAAAGGCGGATATCCAGTACCTTGAGGCGACCGATGTACTGCTGCATGTCGGCAAGCATCATGGAAAGCTTTTTCTGCTGGAGTGTCAGGGTAAGGTCTGCATGGATGATGTTGGCGTGGATGTTATAGGTGTTATCTTCGCACATCAGTCCGGACGGGATGTCGATACTTACCACCTTGGCTGCACTCTGGTTGATGTATTTCACCATTGCAGCAAAACCTCCGGCTAAAGGCTTGTTAAGGCCGCTGCCAAACATGCCGTCGATGACAACAGTCTTTTCTGTAAGCTGCGGCGGATCAAGGTTGACCGTAATTTCTGTAAATTGTCTGATCTGTTTGCATTCTGTAAGCCTCTTCTTATTGGCTGCACAGTCTGCAGAGAGTTTATTATGTACGTTAAACAGATATACCGAAACAGGATAACCATCTTCTGCCAGTAGTCGGGCCACCGCAAGCGCATCACCGCCATTGTTGCCAGGACCGGCAAAGACAACAATGGGAGTACGGCTGGACCATTCTTCCTCAATGCTTCGGGTAATGGCTTTAGCCGCACGCTCCATCAGATTGAGCGATGAGATAGGTTCATGCTCGATGGTATATCTGTCCAATTCATGAATCTGAGTACTTGTAAATATCTTCATATTTCTCCTATTATTGTGGGGGTGTTCTTTTTCTACAAATGCAAAAGTACTAAAAAAAGCCCGATGAAAGCACGAAGTTTCGTATTTTTTTCGTAATTTTGCACAAAATATTATTTTCAAGACTATGGGTATAGTTAAAATCAAGGACAAAATCTTTAAGACTTCCATTCCGGAAGCAGAGATTTTGAAGAAAGTACAGGTCGTGGCAGACCGCATAAACAAGGACTTTGAGGGTAAGAAACCTGTGTTCTTGGCAGTGTTGAATGGCTCGTTTATTTTTGCTGCCGATTTGATGCGCATGATAACGATACCGAGTGAGATTTCGTTTGTGAAATATGCTTCCTATGAGGGCACTTCCTCTACCGGTAGCATGAAGACGCTCATGGGTATCAATCAGGATTTGGCTGGTCGCCATGTCATTATTGTGGAGGATATCGTTGATTCTGGGTTTACCATGGCCCACATGATCGAGGATCTGAAGAAGAAGAATCCAGCCAGCATCGAGATCTGCTCGCTCCTCGTGAAGCCGGGCAATCTGAAGGTGGATCTGGACATCAACTATGCCGTAATGGAAATCCCTAACGATTTCATCGTAGGATATGGATTAGATTATGACCAAGAAGGCAGAAACCTCCGCGACATCTACACGATTGTAGAAGAATAGGGGGTGAAGCATGTGGGAGAAAATTAGTGATTATTGCTTGGATGTCTCCAAGTATCTTATAACAGCAGCGTTTATAACGACTTTTGTTGGTGATATTGGGGAAGAACTTCATTGGCTTATTTATCTGATTAGCTTTATCTTGGCAGTGGGGCTTTTTTGGGTCGCTCTGTATTTTGACAAGAAAGGTAAGAAAGAGAAAGAAGAAAGACGTAAAAAATATACTAAGTTTAATAATAAAAATAGGAGGATATAAGTATGAACACTTTAATCTTTTTAGGTATGTTCACTGTTTTCTTTGGTGTAACGATTGCTATACTTTTGTCTCCTTGGGGGCAGAAATGGATGAATGAATATTAATTTCTGACACAACATAAAACAATTTATATATATTAAGGTAAAAATGAAAAATATCGTAATTTTCGGCGCTCCAGGTGCTGGTAAGGGTACACAGAGCGACAAGATGATCGAGAAATATGGTCTCGGTCACATTTCTACAGGTGATGTACTCCGTAATGAAATCAAGAACGGTACAGAACTTGGTAAGACTGCTAAGGGTTATATCGACAATGGTCAGTTGATTCCAGACGAGTTGATGATCGACATTCTCGCAAGCGTATATGATAGCTTTGGTAAAGAGCATAAGGGTGTGATTTTTGATGGTTTTCCACGTACCACTCCACAGGCTGAGGCTTTGAAGAAGATGTTGGCTGAGCGTGGTCATAAGATTGCTGCCATGATTGAGTTGGCTGTTCCTGAGGATGAGTTGATGGCTCGTTTGATCAACCGTGGTAAGGAAAGCGGTCGCTCTGATGATAACGAGGAGACTATCAAGAAGCGTCTCAATGTATATCATACACAGACTGCTCCTCTCATCGATTGGTATGAGAAGGAAGGTATTCATCACCACATCGAGGGTCTCGGTACTGTAGATGAGATCTTCGCTCGTGTTTGCAATGTGATTGACAACCTCTAATGATCATATTTAATGTGTAATGTTTAATGTTTAGTTGGGTTTGCGCCTTGGGTGCAGCTTGATAAAAATTAGGCATTGCACATTACTTTCTTTCAACCAGGAAGAGGATCAATCAGGAAGAGAATCAAACATAAACATAAAACAATAGAAAAAAATGGCTGAATCCAATTTCGTAGATTATGTAAAAATCAATTGCCGCTCTGGTAAGGGTGGTAAAGGCTCCATGCACCTGCGCCACGTGAAGTACCAACCTAATGGTGGTCCTGATGGTGGTGATGGCGGACGTGGAGGAAGCATTTATCTTCGCGGCAACCACAATTACTGGACGTTGCTGCACCTCAAATATCAACGTCACTTCTTTGCTGAGCATGGTGGTAATGGTGGACGTGATAAATGTCATGGCACTGACGGTAAGGACATCTATATTGACGTACCTTGTGGTACGGTGGTTTACAATGCTGAGACTGGCAAGTACGTTTGTGATGTAACTTATGATGGGCAAGAAGTGCTCCTGCTCAAGGGTGGTCGTGGTGGACTTGGTAATTTCCAGTTCCGTACTTCTACCAATCAGGCGCCACGCTATGCTCAACCAGGAGAACCTATGCAGGAAATGACCATCATCATGGAGTTGAAACTTCTGGCTGATGTGGGTCTTGTTGGTTTCCCTAATGCGGGAAAGTCAACTCTTCTCTCTGCTGTGTCAAGTGCTCGTCCTAAAATAGCCAACTATCCATTTACTACGCTCGAACCATCATTAGGTATCGTGGATTATCGCGATCACCAGAGTTTTGTCATGGCTGATATTCCTGGCATCATCGAGGGTGCGAGCGAAGGAAAGGGACTCGGTTTGCGATTTCTCCGCCATATTGAGCGCAACTCTCTCTTGCTGTTTATGGTACCAGGAGATACGGACGATATCAAGAAAGAATATGAGGTGCTGCTGGGTGAGTTGAAGAATTTCAATCCGGAGATGCTCGACAAGCATCGTGTACTTGCCATCACCAAGTGTGACCTTCTTGACGAGGAACTCATAGAGATGCTCAAGGAAACTCTTCCTACCGACCTGCCAGTGGTTTTCATATCTTCAGTGACAGGACAGGGTATTCAGGAACTCAAGGATATTCTGTGGAAAGAGTTGAACTCAGAGAGTAATAAGCTCCAGGAGATAACTGCAGAAGATACGTTAGTTCATCGTGATAAGGATATGTCTCGCTTCCAGCAGGAATTGGCTGATGAAGGTGAGGATATCGTTGAATATATCGATGAGGATGATATCGAGGACGTAGAAGACCTGGATGATTTTGAATACGAGTAATGATAAAGGAATATAATATAGCCTCTGATGTCATGGCTTTTTCTACCACTCGTCAGGGTGGGGTGAGCCAGGGCAACTATGGTGAATTTAATATAAATGAGTTTTGCGGTGATAATCCGGAATGCGTGGAGGCTAACCGCAAGGCTTTGGCTCATGAACTGGGTGTTGAGGAAAATCGTATTCTCATCCCACATCAGGTTCATGGCGTGGAGGTAAGACAGATTGCAGGTGAGTTTCTTTCAATGCCTGAAAATATCCGTAAAATGGTGTTGGAGGGAGTTGATGCTATTATGACCAATCTGAAAAATGTCTGTATCGGTGTTTCAACGGCTGATTGCATTCCTGTACTTCTCTATGATGAGGAGCATCATGCCGTGGCTGCCATTCATGCCGGTTGGAGAGGAACCTTGGCTCGCATCGTACATAAGACCATGCAAGAGATGGCTTTTGCCTACAAGACAGAGCCTAAACATCTCAAGGCAGTGATAGGTCCTGGCATCTCTATGGTGAATTTTGAAGTGGGAGATGAGGTTTACGAGGCTTTTGAACAAGCCGCTTTCCCAATGGAAGAAATAGCAGCGCAATATCCTAATGCTGCTTTCAAGGCCAATCCTGAGGAACGTGAGCGTATGGCTGCCGAGGGAAATATTGATCAACCTTTGAAATGGCACATCAATCTGCCACTTTGCAACAAGGAGATTCTTATCCATTGCGGTGTTCTGGAGGAAAATATCCATGATTGCGGCATTTGTACATTTGCTCATTCTGATGAATATTTTTCAGCCCGCAAACTTGGAACAGATAGCGGACGAATTTATACAGCTATTATGCTGAAATAATGATAAAAAAACATCCACGAAACGCATTTTGGTACGTTCGTGGATGTTTTTTATATTCTATTGATTACTTTTTCTGCGACTTGCGGTTGGCGCGTTGTTGGCGATATTTAGCTTTCTGACGAGCAGAGCCACTGCCGTGGGCGCCGGTAATGTACTTTTTCTTTTTGGCCTTAGTCTTCACCTTTCCGTCGTCGTCCTTTTTAGGACCACCACCGCTTTTGAAGACCATGCCGCCCATGATTATATCGTCTATATCATTCATGTCGTTTTTATATTGAAGGGGGATGAATTCTTCACTCTTCACTCTTCGTTCTTCACTCAATTAATGGTGGAACAAGCGCACATGTGTGAACGCCATGGCGATACCATATTTGTCACATGTCTCAATAACATTGTCGTCACGGATAGAACCACCAGCCTGTGCGATATATTCTACGCCACTCTTGTGAGCACGCTCGATGTTGTCACCGAATGGGAAGAAGGCATCACTACCCAGGCAAACACCTGTGTTCTGTGCAATCCATGCTTTCTTCTCCTCACGTGTCAAAGGCTCAGGCTTCTCAGTGAAGAACTGCTCCCAAACACCATCCTGAAGAACGTCTTCCCATTCGTCTGAGATATATACGTTGATGGTATTGTCACGGTCTGCACGGCGGATTTTCTCCTTGAAAGGCAGGTTTATGACTTTAGGGCACTGGCGCAACCACCATTCATCAGCCTTGCTACCAGCCAGACGAGTACAGTGGATACGGCTCTGCTGACCGGCACCGATACCGATAGCCTGTCCGTCCTTCACATAGCATACAGAGTTACTCTGTGTATATTTCAATGTGATGAGTGCTATGATGAGGTCACGCTTAGCATCTGCAGGGAAATTCTTGTTTTGTGTAGGAATATCCTCGAAGAGTGCTGGGTCGTCTAATTTTACTTCATTACGACCTTGCTCAAAAGTAATGCCAAATACTTGCTTACGCTCAATAGGAGCAGGAGTGTAGTCTGGATCAATCTGGATTACGTTGTATGTACCCTTACGCTTATCCTTGAGAATCTCAATGGCCTCAGGAGTATAACCAGGAGCAATCACGCCATCGCTGACTTCTCTCTTGATAAGGAGAGCTGTAGCCTCGTCACAAACATCGCTCAATGCTACGAAGTCACCATAAGAACACATGCGGTCGGCACCACGGGCACGAACGTATGCGCAAGCCAATGGAGACAACTCGAAGTTGACATCATCGCAGAAGTAAATCTTCTTCAAAGTGTCGCTGAGAGGAAGTCCTACTGCGGCTCCGGCAGGAGATACGTGCTTGAAACTTGCTGCAGCTGGAAGACCAGTGGCAGCCTTGAGCTCCTTGACCAATTGCCAAGAATTGAAGGCATCGAGGAAGTTGATATAGCCAGGGCGGCCATTCACTACTTCGATAGGCAGTTCGCTTCCATCCTCCATATAGATTCTGGAAGGTTTCTGATTCGGATTACATCCGTACTTGAGTGCTAATTCTTTCATTGCAAACATGTATTTATTAAGAATTTGCTGCAAAGTTACAAAAAATATCGCATTTTTGTAGCATCGAATCAAACTTTTTTGTACTTTTGCAGGCAATTAGGTAACGATAGAGAAAAAGTAGAGAATACGTTAGTAAAAAGATAAAGAGAATTGCAAATTTCATGATGTTATGAAAAATGACTTAGTACTTCTCACCCATGAGGTGGAGAAGAAGATTGGTAAGAAGATTCATGTAGGTTCTGATTTTGAAAAATTAGCTTCTATCTTCTCTGTGAAACATCATCTCAAGGTGAGTGCACAGGGACTGCACAAGGTGTGGGGATATGTGAGTGGTAAGGAAAAACCTACCAAGGAAACGCTCAATAAACTGGCACTTTTCGTAGGGTATCAAAGTTGGGATGATTTTCATGAGGCTCTTCATGGTGAAGATGATGGAAATCTGAGCTATGATACGGATGAAGATCATGAACTGAAGCCTGATTCTTCGGATGATATTGATTGAAGGAAAATTGTCTTGGGAAAAAACAAAAAAGGAGATTCCGCAAATGATTTGCAAGGAATCTCCTTTTTATTTTACTTGGATAGTAATCAAGTGAATTACTCTGCGTTCTTGGCAATAGTCTTCTTCTCAGCGATACGAGCCTTCTTACCAGTGAGCTTACGCAAGTAATACAACTTAGCGCGACGTACTTTACCATGCTTGTTCACCTCGATAGAATCGATAGCTGGTGACTCGATAGGGAAGATACGCTCAACACCTACTGTACCAGACATCTTACGAACTGTGAAACGCTTCTTGTCACCATGACCAGAGATCTTGATAACAACACCACGGTAGAGCTGGATACGCTCTTTTGTACCCTCGACGATTTTGTAAGCGACTGTGATAGTATCACCTGCCTTGAACTCAGGGAACTTCTTGCCGGTTGCAAATGCTTCTTCAGCAACTTTAATCAAATCCATTTTTTGTATAGAATTAAAAATTGTTTGTCGTTCCTGCGCAACATGGACGGGCAACTCTTCTGCCCAGACAACAGCGGTTACGCCGAAAAGCGGGTGCAAAGTTACGCTTTTTTCTTCTATCTCGCAAATTTTCAATCATTTTTCTTAGTTTTTTCCACAAATATTCGTATCTTTGTGTCATCATGTTTTAAATTTAGTAAGTATGAAGAAAAAAAATAGTGGTAAATGTATGCTGGCAGCAGCTGCTATGTTGCTGATGGTCAGTCCTTCTGCTGCTCAAAAATACAAGGTGGCAAAGGTGGAACGTACTCGCATTCTCATCGATCAGCGATGGGATGCTAAACCTGATGCTGAGGCTGCCCAGTTTATTGCTCCTTATAAAAATAAGGTGGATAGTATTATGGGGCCTGTTGTTGGTAGTATTGCCCACGATATGACTCGTCATCGCCCTGAAAGCGAACTCAGTAATCTGCTTTGCGACATCCTGGTATGGGGTGGCAGACAGTTTAATGAGCAGCCTGTCTTCTCGGTGTATAACATGGGTGGCATCCGAAGCAATCTTGCCAAGGGAAAGATCACCGTGGGCGATGTAAACGATATGGCTCCTTTTGAGAACAAAATCTGTTTCCTCACCCTCAAGGGCGATAAGGTGCTCGAACTCTTTCAGCAGATAGCCCATCGTGGCGGCGAAGGACTGAGCCATGCCGTGAGAATGGTTATTACCAAGGATGGCAAACTGGAGAGTGTCACCCTGAACGGCGAGCCTGTAGATCCAGAGAAGAGTTATCGCATCGCCACCCTCGATTATCTGGCTGAAGGCAACGACCAGCTGGTAGCCTTCAAGAGCGGCACCGATGTGTTTGCCCCTAAGCAGAAGGAGAACAATGTGCGCTACATCATCATGAACTACTTCCGCGAGATGAAGGCGCAGGGCAAGGTGGTGGAATCCAAGATAGAAGGCAGATGCTCAGTTGATAGTTTATAGTTTACAGTTTATAGTTTATAGTTGATAGTTCTGATGAAACATACATTATTATATATAGGCATGGTTCTTGCATCCTTTATGATGCAGCCAGCTACTGTTCAGGCTAAAGCCCAGAAAGAGGCAAAGGTAGTTAAGCAGCTCGTGGTGCTCCATACCAATGATACCCATTCGTGCGTGATGCCCATCAATCCCAATCTTGCCGATACGGCGATGGCAAACCGTGGCGGCTATCTCCGCCGCGTAGCCATGATCAAGCAGGAGCGCAAGGCGAATCCCGACCTGCTGCTCTTCGACAGTGGCGATTTCTCGCAGGGATCCCCTTATTATTCACTCTTCAAGGGCGATGTAGAGGTAGGGTTGATGAACGAGATGAAGTATGATGCCGCCACCATCGGCAATCACGAGTTTGATTTCGGCATCGACAACATGGTTCGCATCTTCAAGATGGCGAAGTTCCCTATCGTCTGCTCCAACTACGATTTCGCGGGCACTGAACTGGCTTCCATCGTGAAGCCTTACGTGGTGCTGAAGCGCAAGGGGCTGAAGATAGGCGTCTTCGGACTGGGTCCGGAACTAGCCGGCTTGGTTACCGAAGCCAACTACGGTCCTATCAAATATCTCGACCCCATCGCCAAGGCGAAGGAGATGACGGAGATACTGAAGGAGAAGGAGAAGTGTGATGTCATCATCTGCATTTCCCACCTGGGCTGGAAGATAGATGGCATTGATGATTCCGAGGTAGCCCCAGCCACCCGCGACATCGACCTGATATTGGGCGGTCATAGCCACACCTACTTCAAGCAGCTGGAATATCTGAACAATCTCGATGGCAAGCCAGTGCCTGTTGACCAGAATGGCAAGAGTGCCATTTGGGTCGGTAAGATGGTGCTGGACTTGAGTAAGAAGTGAATAAATGTAAAAAATAGCGTTTAAACGTGCGGAATGTGCTTAAAAAACATAGATTCCGCACGTTTAAACGTCATTTTTGCATTGCTTGTGTCCCTCTATCTTTTGCTTCTATTCATTACAACTTGCTGATAATGAGTATAAAAGTGCGAAAAGTGAAGGGAGAGTGGAATGTATTTTCTAAATTAGAAACACAACAATTCCTAGTCTTCCCAAATTGTTGAAGAATGAGTGTCGTCTGTTTCTTCCTCATCAAAGCCGAAGAAGTCATTGTGCTGCTTCGAGAGGGCATCTTCGTAGTGGCCTTGGATGCTGCCTCCATTGACTCCTAAGTCTTCGAGTACACTTCCTATGAGGTTGATCTGGACTAGAGAAGTGTGAGGCTTGATATATATTCTTTTCATTTTTCCTTTTCTTTTTATTGTGATAGTATCATATCCTTTTTTGTTGGGATAGTATCATATCCTTTTTGTTGTAATCGAAATGATCTTTTAGGGGCGAGAGAGTGGTGATCCTTATGGAATCACCACCTTCTTGCCGTTCAGAATATAGATGCCTTTCTGCTGAGGCTTGCTTGCGAGTCGAACACCATTCAACGTATAATAGACTCCTGACTCTAGGCGAGGAAGGGTGTCAGTTGGAACGCTGTCGATGCCTGTTGGCGTATCATTGATGTCCTCAAATGCTAGGCGCACATATTGCTTGGCTGCGCTGGACGTGTTGAACAGCGAGGTAGGCAATTCGAGATAGGCTTGGTTGGCTTTCATGTTGCCTTGTTTACGAACGATATAGAAGCCTAAGTCCTTTTCTGTCTTCGTATCGCTGGCATCGTTTCTATCGTACACCACATTGGTGAAGATGAAGCGGTTGACGTTTGCATCCGAAGGTGCCATGGTGCTTGCTGCTACATGGGCTTTGAGAGGAGAGGATTCTTGCTCGTTGTTCTCGTTCTTGCCAAATGCTGAGGCTTCGATATTCACAGCTGGTGCGAAGAGAGGTACGTCGAAGTTGCGCTCATGTTCTGTTGTTACCTCTTTGCCATTGACGGCTGTCTTGTAGTCATTGTATAGCAAGAGACCAGCTACGTTTGCCTTCATCACATCTATCTTTTCCAAGCTGATGATGTTTTTCTGTTTGTCATATTGGGCAGAGCTTTTTGCATGATATGCTGTCAAAGAATTCTTGGTATATACACCACTCTGGCTATAGTCGATGAAGCAATCACGGCTTTCTGTTGCCTTGCCTACCTTGCTGAAGGTCTTCACCTGGTCGGTGACGGCTATGTGGTAGATTTGGCTGAGACCTTTGACGATGACATCGCCGGCTTTGTTCACCTTGAATACCCATACGCCATCTTTAGGATTGAACTGGTGGATCAACGCATCGTTGTTCTCCCAACCTTGTTGGATGGCATTGTTGCCTGCCGAACTTGTCACTGAAATTTTACTGTCTTCTGCTTGGTTACAATGCAAGAAGATGTACATGCCAGCATTTACATTTGGTATCTTGATGGCATCGTCGCCTGATAGTGTCAAGCAAGTGGTGCCCCAAGTGTCTTCACCAAAGTTGATGTTGCTGTTGGCGGTGAAGATGTTGGCATTATTGGTCTCCGTGATGGCACCTCCTGTGAGGTTGTTATCAGACAGGATGATCCCCAAGCCTGCTGTTTCTTTGAGAGATTTTCCCTTGTAGCTCAATTCTGAGCCGTTGGCAAACAGTGGTTTGTCGATGGCTGGTGCGCTGACGGTGACGTCAGGATAGAGACCATCTTTCCAATGGTCACTGCTGCCAGACCAATAGCCGGATACACTCTGCACGCCGAAACCATTTCCTGTATTTTCGCCATCGCCCCAGTCGCCTGGAGCATAGCAACCGTTACGTACTATCTGAGTGGCTTTAGTATTGCCATCGCTCTCGCTCTTCCAGTTGCAGTTATATTTGGTGAAGTCCCAGGTGTGAGGGTAAGTCTGCTGGGTTACGTCACCCACCACGAGCCATGCCTCGCTCTTTTCGAAAGCATATCGGATAGATGTATCCACCTCGCCAGCATCATTCAGTACATTGCCATAAATGGTTTGTGTAACGAGTACATTGCCATGCATACCAGCTTTTGCCGTGAGTTGGATGAGGTGGTAAGGTACACCTCCCTTTGAATACTCCACTATGTCCTCTTTCTCCACCAAGTCATCTCCGTGAGTAATCTTGAAGTCTGGTGTAGCTGCCGACAAGGAACGAGTCTCTTGTGGATAACCTGAAACACGGATGCCTTCGCCTGCCAAGAGCATATTGTTGTGGTTGGCAGAACAAATCTTCTTGCCTTGGAAACCTTTGCCATCCACATAGTTGTTGGTGGCGATGCGGAAAGGCGTATCATAAGTATTGTCAACGACAATCTTGACGATGTCATTCCAACCATTGTCTGCGATGGTGAAAGTCACGTCGCCATCCTCTTTCACTTGGAAGCTGGTTGCGCCCCAAGGTTCTGTCCCCACTCCATCAGAAGGATTGTACCAGTTACCGGTCGTTACGAAAGTCTTGTTGACTTCTCTTCCCTCCAAGTCCATCACATTGGTGGCTTTGAAGGTAGAACCCGACTTGCCTTCGCCTCCTGCGTATGGATCCCAGTAAATCATGACATATTGATTCTTCTTGAGTTTAGGGATCGTGAGGGTGGAACCACTAGCAAACTTCACGTTTCTGAAGTGCATATTGTCGGCGTTGTTCTGGATGCCAAACTTCTCGGCGTCACAAGTGAACTGCAATCCGGCGGTTTCTTGGATAAGCAAGGCATTGTCACCATCCACAGGGAATGCGTAAGCATAGAGAGGCTCTTGGTAATAGGTCAACTTGCCATCCTCGTATTTGTAGCTCTTGTACTTATACTTCCAGTTTTTTTTTGTCGTAAACTGCGCTCTCAGCATTCGTGGTTGTTGCGTCACCGATGGCTTGTGGGGTGTCTCCAAGAAGACCCTTAGGAGTGAGTGTCAGCTGATTGCTATAGAAATCCCAGACCTTCTTTTTACTTGGGTCGCAACCCACGGTGAGGACATACTCAGCTTCCAAGTCGCTGTTTTTAGACTTGGCGATGACTTGGATGGCACCGCTACCGGAGATATTAGTCAACTTACCTGTCGTAGCATCGATTTGTGCTGTGACACCAACTGCCGTGCCGAGACTATAGGTGACATCGATAGAGCTGCGTGCATCTTGTGCCTCGATTACTCCTTGCTCATACTCTGTTGTGCCGTATGCGATAGAAGGCGAGTTGTTGCCGAAGTTCAAACCAGAGATATAGAGATCGTATGTGTCATATTCTTCGCCAAATGTACCTTTCACAGTTACGGTGCCAGAGCCAGAACCTAAAACGGACAATACATAGTCAGGGCTTCCGCTGTCTTGCGAAATCTGTGCCTTCCATCCAGCAGGTTTGTTGATTACCTCATATATTGGGGCTGCTGAGAAAGTGAGTCCATCACCCACCAACTTTTGGGCATAGGTAACATAGCCTTGCTTTGACCAGTTCATGCTTGGGGTTTTCTCAGCAAAGTGGATTCCCTTGGTGACATTGAGCACATACGTGTTTTCTGCGTAGGTGAAATAGTTGCTTGTTGGGAAATAGGCTTTCACCAACAAACCTCCCTTGCCATTGATGCCTTTGATTTTACCCGTCTTGGTGTTGAAGCTCTTCCAAGTGGCAGTTCCTTCGCCACATTCTGTGATGGCGAATTTCACATGATTGTTAGAAGGGAACGATAATGCCATGTCTTTGGTGAAATCCTTCTCTTCTGTGGCAGTGTTTACCAATGGGGTTTTATCAGACCAAATGACGTTTGGCTTAAAATTGCTAAGTTCAATCTTTTGAACATATATAAATGTGTTGCTCACGTTTTTGATGATGAAGTCACCCGATTCCAATGCTACCAATTTGATGTCTTGTGCCTGGCTTGTCAGCACGCTACCTTTTACCGGATGACCCCATTCGTCGATGATGGCATCTGTGGCGAATGTCTCGTTGGAAGCGTCTGTAGAAAGAGAATAAGTCACAGAGTTGCCAGAAAGATGGCTATGTATGTTGAATACGATCTGCTGACCTTTTTCAACGTGAAATTTGATGCAATTTCCACTTAAGATAGAAATGGCATTGTTGTAGAGTTGGCTTCTGCCATTTACTTGAATGCCTTGGGTGGAAGTCAATTCTCTATCCGGTTCGGCCATGGTGATGGCTCTAAAGCCATTGCTCTGGCTGTCGCTTCCAGAATCGTAATAGGTAGTGCCCTTGTCGTTTGTATTGATGGCATATCCCTTTAATGCGGTCTTGCCAAAAGTAAAACCATTGTTACCAGCTTGTAGCCATTCATTGAAGTCCCAAGTATGGTTGTAGGCAGTGAGTGTTTCCAACTTCTTGGTCTTGATGACAATTTGAGAGATTTGCGCTGTGGCTTCACTGAATGTAAAGGTGAAGTTTCTTCCGATAGGATTGCTTTCAAAATCGAAAGCGATGGATTGGGCATTGCTTGAAGCATTGAGACTCTTGGCACCATCACTTGTGCCGTAAGATGTACCATCCATTTCTGTGAGGTAACAAGTCTTGTTAACACCATTTCCCTCAAAAGTGACAGAGGTGATGGACTCATTCTCAGGAATGCCAATGAGCTGGAATTGCACACCCTCGAAGAAGGCGATTCTATCATCATTGTAGGCAGGGTTCCCAGCACTTTCGCCTCCCACACCATTCATGAGTGATAGGGTGCAATTTCCTATTTGGAAATGCCAAAGATGGTATTTCTTTCCATCTTCATCTTGTTTCGCTGCGTTGAATGTCTCTCTAGACAGCGTGTAGGTTGATGTGTTGCTTTGTTCTTCCGCAACGATAGGAATTATCATACCTAAAATTAAGCAAATGAATAAAATAAATCTTTTCATCAAATCTTTATAATTTATAAATTTATAATCATCGTTTTGAATTCATCTTTTGTTAGGGATCATCTTTTATCTCTAAGAACGGTGCAAAGTTACAAAGTTATAATGAAATAGAGTTTTTCTTGTGTAACTAACACTTTGCGTTGCTTATCATGGTACAAAAAAATCCCTCTCGGTTGTACGAGAGGGATTCGTACAATATTTGCTTCTAAAAGCAATGGTAAAGTTATGACCTATTATTAGTAATTGTCTTTTTTGTTGCTATGCCATCCCTTATATGGGACATCTGCATGACTACGCCTATTCCTTGTTAGAAGAGGCATAGAGTCCGATGCAGGCACCGATGAAGCCACCGCTCTTCTGGGTGCTCAGGTTGCTGGCATCAACGCCTTTGGCGAGCAGCTGCCAGTCGCCACCTTCCTCGGCATAATAGAAATCATAATATCTGTCATGACCTTCTACCTTCAGCTTCAGCTTGCCTGCCTTGATAGGGGCTGAGGCGATGGTGACGTTGTTCTTCTCGGCACGGGTCAGGGTAATCATCAGCTTGCCCTTCTTCATGGTCTTGCCCAACACGAAGTTGTGGTCTTCCTTCTGGAGAAGTGCCAAACCTGCGATATCCTTGTCGTTGCGAGGAGTGAAGTTGATTTCTGTCTCGGCAGAGAAGGTGCCGTGCTGCTGGCGTGCCCAGATGGCAGACATTGGTTCACGCTTGTAGATATTGCCTGGCAGCAGCTGCATGTTCAGCTTGCCGTTTTCTACCTTATAGCAATCTGTAAAGTCGCGGAGGAACATCCAGCGTTGGTTCAAATCCTTCAGACCAATGCCGTTGTCGGCTGCATCGAAGTTATCCACATAGCTGAAGTTGCCCGAGAATTCGTTCTTCTCGGCTGGCTTCAAACCAGCCTTTTCGCCTACCGTAGAAATAGGGGTGTTCTTGGCGAGAATCTCTGGCCATCCGTTTTTCCATGTTACCGGCAGGAGATAGGTGTCGCGACCTGTGTTGTACATATCTTCCTCGTAAGGGCGGCAAGCCAGGAACACTGCCCACCAGTTGCCCTTGCCATCTTCTACGATGTCGGCATGGCCGGCACTTGATACAGGGTCCTTGCGGTTTGGATCCAAGCCTGTACGCTGGGTGAGGATAGGGTTGTTAGGGCATTCCTCCCATGGACCCATCGGATTCTTGGCACGCAGGATTACCTCGCTGTGCCATCCGCCTGTACCGCCTTCTGCACACATCAGATAATAGAACTTGCCCTTTTTGAAGAGGTGAGGACCCTCAATCCAGATAGGACGAGCCTCAACATGGGTTCCGCCACGGAGAATCTCCTTGAAGTCGCCCTTGATGCTGTCGCCCTTCACGTCGAATTCGAAGCAGCGGATAGCACGCTGGCCCTCATAGTCGGCACCACCTGCCACTGGACCGTTATGCACGATGTATCCCTTTCCGTTGTCATCGAAGAAGAAGCTTGGGTCGATGCCGTCAATCTTCTTCAGATAGATAGGTTCGCTCCAACCTTTGGAAGGATCTTTTGATTTCACAAAGAAGTTGCCGGCACCCACGTTGGTGGTGATCATATAGAAGGTCTTGTTCTTCTTGTTATAGCTGATGGCTGGTGCGAAGATACCGGCTGATACCTGCTGGCCCTTCAATGGAACCTGTGATGTGCGGTCGAGAACATGACCGGCAGGAGTCCAGTTTACCAGATCCTTGCTGGTAGAGAGAGGCACACCTGGGAAGAAGGTGAAGGATGAGTTCACCAGATAATAGGTGTCACCTACGCGGCAGAGGGATGGGTCTGGATAGAATCCTGCCAATACTGGGTTGTAGTACTGATGCGTCTTGTCTATCGGGACATTGAATCGGGCATCATTGCCGGCATACTTGAAGTAGTCGAACTCTGCTGTCTGTGCCTGCGCTCCTGCAGCAAGCATCATCGAAAGCGATAAGATTGCTAATTTCTTCATTATAATTGTTGATTTTAAAGATTATACAAAAAATGCAGCGAAAAACCAGGGAGAGAATCCATACTGGTTTTTCTGCTGCAAAGTTACGGTTTTATTTGCAATCTTTCATTGTGAAATGTAACCAAGACTTTTTTCAATGTTTCATAAAGCTTTGTTTTTGTTACATATTCTTTTTTCTATTGTGTATCATCTTTATTTCTTCATGGCATTCTGCATGTATTCTCTAGGAGAACAGCCATAGAGGTTCTTGAACATGGTGCTGAAACTTGCGGAATTAGAGAAGCCGCAAGCATACATCACGTCGGTGATGCTCTGCTTGCCATCCTTCAGCAACTTGGCTGCCTGCTGCAGACGGATGTTGCGGATGAAGCTGTGTGGCGTCTGATTGGTCAGCTCCTTCATCTTGCGGTGCAGGTGCACGCGACTGATGCCCACCTTCTGGGCTATCATATCGACACTCAGGTCGGAATCGCCGATGTTCTCGTTAATCACCTCCATCACACGCTGCATCAGTGCATCATCTGGAGTCTGAATCTTCCTTTGCTCCACCTTCTCCTCCTGACTCTCTTTGCCCGTAAATTTGTTTTTCAGCGTGCGGCGCATGGTGAGCAGGTTGATGATGGTGCGGCGCAGGATGTCCATATTGAATGGCTTCAGTATGTAGGCATCGGCACCGGTCTGTAATCCTTCCAGCTGATCTTCTTCACGGCTCTTTGCCGTGAGCAGGATGATAGGCACATCATTGGTGTTGATGTTTGATTTCAGCTTGGCACAGAGGGTGGTTCCGTCCATTTCCGGCATCATGATGTCGCTGATGATGAGGTCAGGCTTATTCTTCAGAATCTCGTTGAGTGCCATCTTTCCGTTAGGGTAGGTGCGAATCTTGAAGTCGCTGGAGAGCTGGGCCTTCAGGTAATCCTGAATATCCTCTTCGTCTTCCACAATCACGATTTCAGCCTTGTTTCCACTTGCTGAGGCTGGCAGATTGCCCTGCATATCCGTTGTGCCGGCTGCGCTTTCGGCTTTTTCGGCATTTTCCGTCTCCTTCACCTCCTGTTCCAGCTGCTCTACCTCGGCAAGTTCCTGGTTCTGCTTTTCCTTTATCTCTTCTTCGTCGATGAGTTCTTCGGGTTTCAGATGGTCCTTGCCCAGCGGAATGCGGATGATGAACTCGCTGCCGTGCTCAAACTTGCTTCCCTTCTCGCCCTCGTTGTTGCGGGCAGAGATGGTGCCGTAGTGCAGTTCCACGAGCGAGCGGGTGAGGTCGAGACCGATTCCCGTACCGATGTTGCGGTCGTTAGGGTCGGCAGGGGTCTGGTAGAAGCGCTGGAAGATGGTTTTCAGCTTGTCCTTCGGGATGCCTATGCCGCTGTCTTTGACGCTGATGTAGGCATGGTGCTCGGTGTGGGTGAGCGAGAGGAGGATGTGGCCTGCCGTAGGGGTGAACTTGAAGGCGTTCGAAAGGATGTTGATAATCACCTTGTCGAAGTTGTTTCGGTCTATCCATACGGGCAGTTCTTCGCTGTCGTGCTGGTATTCGAAGTCGATGTTCTTGGCCAGAGCCTGCTGCCTGAAGAGTTTGTATTCCTCGTTGATGAACGCCACCATGTCGGTCTGGCACATGCGCATCACCATCTGTCCCTTGTCTATCTTTCTCAGGTCCATCATCTGGTTGATGAGGTGGAGGATACGTTCCGAGTTCTTTCGGATAATCTCGTAGATGCCCTGTCGGTGAGGCTCCTTGTCTTCCTTGATGAGCGAGAGCAGCGGCGTGATGATGAGTGTGAGCGGCGTGCGGATTTCATGGCTGATGTTCATGAAGAACTTGATCTTCGCCTCGCCCATCTCTTCGGCGTGGATGTGCTGCTGCAGGATGAGCTGGTCTTCCATCTGGCGCTTGCGGTGGCGCAGGTAGAGTATGATGGCTGCTATGAGGAGCAGCAGATAGAAGAGCTTTGCCCAGATGCTGGCATACCAGGCAGGGTGAATGGTGATGGTGAATTCTTTCACCGGTGTTTCGTAGCCGTTGCAGATGGCCTTGATGCGGTATTTGTATCTGCCTGGAGCCATGTGAGAGAAGGCAAGTTCGTTCTGTCCGGCTGGCACGGTGCGCCAGGCATCGCCGTTGATGCTGTACACATAGCTTATCTGCTCCACATCATTATAGGTGAAGGTAGAGAGCTGCAGGGTAAAGGTGTTGTCTTCGTGAGAAAGCTGGAAATCACGGGAAAAGGTTGCCCAGTTGTCCGTGATGGTATAGCTGCCCGACTTCATGCCCGGAGTCACCATCTTGTTGTTCAAGATGAACCCCGAGATAACTACCTTTGCCTGCCATGGGTGCTGTCTTACTTGGTCTGCCTGGAACCAGTTGAGTCCGCCTGAACCGCCCATCAGAATGGTTTTTCCATCCTGTGTGGTGCATACGGAAGCGTCGCTGAACTCGTTGCTCTGCAGTCCGCTTTCGGCATAGAACTTGGTGATTGTTCCGCTCTTGAGAGCCAGTTTGTTGAGTCCCTTGATGGTTCCTAACCATATATTGCCCTGGTAGTCCTCGGTAATGCTTGCCACGCTGTTGTCGGTGAGCCCGTTGGCTGTGGTATACAGTTTTGGCTTGATGCCTTTCCTGAAGTCGAAGCAGAAGGCTCCATCCTCGGTGCCATACCATACGTGGTCTTTGCTATCTACAAACACGCAGTGCGAAAAACTGTTCTTGTTCAGGCAGTTAATGCCCTTGAAGGTGGAAACCCAGCTGTTTCGCTTGCGGTCGAGGCACGCCAGTCCCACTGAGGTGGCTACATACACGTGGTTGCCATCCTTTGAAAAGGCCATCTTGATGAGGTAATCGTTGGGCAGACAATTGATTTTGAGGTTATTATCTGCACCATATTTAGTCTTGTAGTTCCTTCGGCTTCCGTCTTTCTGCAGGCAGAAGAGACCTTTGCCCATGGTGGCTATCCAGATGTTGCCCTGTGGGTCTTGCTTGATATCGAAGATGCCCACCGACTTGCTGATGCCCAAATCAACAGGGTGGAAGCTTCCGGCTGCATCCATATAACCCAGACCGTCGGTATAGGTTCCCACCCAGGTTCTGCCCTGCTGGTCCTTACAGAGGGTGAGTACGGTGCTTTGGTTTAGGAAATGCCCCTCTACGCTGCGGGTTGCTATATTAAATAGGTATAGGCCATCCTTGTCGGTACCCACCCACACCTGGTTGCCCTGGTTGATGCTGAGGCTGGTAACGCAGTTTTCGCCAATTACGTTGCGGTTGCCCAGGCGGAAGCCCATGTAGTTGAAGTCGTTCTGTATGTTGCTCTGCATGAATACGCCTTTCTGCAGCATGCTCACCCAGATGTTGCCCTGATTGTCTTCTATGATGCTGGTTATCTTGCTCTTGGCCAGGTTCACCAGTCGGCTGAAGAGAGGGTTATCCTGCAGGAATCCGGTCTGAGGGTCATATACATAGATGCCCAGTCCGTCGCAGCCGATATAGAGCTTGTTGTTGCGGCTGATATAGATGTTGTCGATGGGCAGGTTTCCGATGTTGCTGATTCGGGTAAAGGCGTTGCTTCCTGCCCTGAGCAGATATACGCCCTGGTTCTTGCTGGCGAGATAGAGGTTGCCCAGGGCATCCTGCAGGATATCCTGTGCGCCCACGCCTTCGGTACCGGTAAAGTGTGAGGTGACTCTGCCGTTTGTTTCCTTGCGGTAGAGTTTCCCGTCTTCGGTGATGATCCAGAGTCTGCCCCGTTTATCTTCCAGGAGTTTGTGGATATATTTCAGTTTTTCCACCTCTCCCTTCATGGCATGGCATTTTTGTTCATCCTGCTTTTTGAGCATGATGCCATAGCCCGATGTAGCCACGGCTACGTCTTTGTTTCTTAACGGATATATCTGCTTTACGTAGGTGGCGAGTTCTTTGCCTTTGGAATCGAGCATAGGGATTTTTAGGAATTCACTTCCCGTAAATTCCAATAGAGAGTTGTTGGTACCTAGCAGGATATGTTCTTTCTCGTCTTGAGCAATGCTATTGATGTAGTTGCTGTTGAGACCTAAAAAATTTGACATATCCTTCTTTATTATGGTGATGTGGTAACCATCGTAGGTGTTCAAACCGTTGCGGGTGGCTATCCAGATGAATCCGCTCTTGTCCTGGAACACCTGCGTGGCGAGGTTGCTCGAGAGCTGATTGTCCGTGTTGAAGAGTTTGCCGCTCTGTGCCCATGTCTGGATGGAGAAGAGGCAAATCATCATCGTGATGATTAATTGGCTTATAGTTTTCATGTTTCTTGTTTATATTTATATAGTGTTATTTTCTGCTTGCAAAAGTACGATTTTTAATTGGAATATCCCAATAATTCTTTCTTTTCCTGATTACAGGAAACAAATAATATGCCTTTTGGTGTTTATTATCAGGTAATGTTACATGACGGAAAGTATATGTTACACGTCTAAACTCCTCATAAACTATCGGTTACGCAGGATAAAGCCTGTTTCCCGATTTCTTGATACCTTTGCCCCATCAAACAGAGTCAATTTTGCATTGGCATTAGGTTATGGTTATTGTGAAATATGCGAAATAGTAGTTTTTTGAATGATTTTAGTTAGAATGGTTTTTAGTTAGGTTAATATAGGTTTATAGCATTTGAGTTCAATTTTAAATGAACATATTATGATTGAAAAGATCATGATTAATTGGTTTTCTAGGAATGGTGCGTAGGGATACGCACCATTCTCTTTAAAGGTAACTAAGATAGTTTTTGGGGCTTGATAATTAATTGACAATTTGGAAAAGTGATAAAAATCTAAAAATAAAATAACATGAACAGAAAGAATATTTTCATATCCCTGGCTCTTACGATGTTTGCAATGGTGGGGAATGCGGCTGTCAGCCAGGCTGACCCGCAAGCCGATGGAAATTTGCCGGCTCTGCGTGTAAAAGGTAAGAATCTGGTTGATGCCAACGGCAAGACCGTGGTGCTGCATGGTGTGATGGATACGCCCAACCGCTACTTCAACGGCTGGCGATGGCAACAGTGGAAGGCCGACTATTCGGAAGCCGACATCAAGCCTTGCCTGGAATATTTCTCCAAGCAGTTTGCAGCCATCACTGACAAGGAGCAGGGTGCTTATTGTACCGTGTTCCGATTGCACATGGATCCTTGCTGGACCAACGATCCATCGAAGAAGGCAGAGAATGAGGCTGACATCACGGCGTTCAACATGGCGCGCTACCGCCTCTATCTCCAGAAACTCTATATCCCATTAATTAAGGATGCCATCGCCCATGGACTCTACGTCATCGTTCGTCCACCGGGTGTCTGTCCTGGTAATATCAAGGTTGACGACAAGTACAACCGCTATCTGAAGTCGATATGGAAGGCCTTTGCTGCCGATGAGTATATCCGGCAGAATTCGGGTATTATCTCTATCGAACTAGCCAATGAGCCGGTGAGGGTTCATCTGAGTGATGGCTCTAATTCGGATAAAGCACTGCATGATTTCTTCCAGCCGGTGGTGGATGTGATTCGCGAGCAGGGGTTCAAGGGAATCATCTGGGTTCCGGGCGCAGGTTATCAGAGCCAGTACCAGGATTACGTCAAGTATCCTATCACCGACAGTGAGGATAATTTCTCGTATGCCGTACATGTATATTCCGGCTGGTATGGTAACATGACCGACAAGAACTGCAATCACGATACCTTTATCCGCAACTTCAAGAGTCAGGTGCCGATGGTAGAGACGAAACCTATCATGGTAACGGAGATAGACTGGAGTCCGGAAGATCCTGACAAGGCGAGCGAAGGTCACTGGAATGAGTGGGGACAGTGGACACAACCTAACCTGGGAAGCTGGGCAACAGCATCTACCTCGAAATGGGGATTGGCATGGAAGGCAGTTCACGACCACTTTGGCAATATCGGTATGACCCTTACCCATCCGCAGGAATATTACGATATTGATGAGTACTTGAAGAGCGGAATTGTGCAGCCTGGTTTCCAGAATGCCAAGAAACACGGATTATTCGAAGAGTGTTGTGGCTATGCCTGTATGAACTGGTATAAAGAGTGGTATTTGAAACAAAATACAACAGGAATTAAACAATTAGAAACCCAGGAAGACGTGGTTTCCACCTTATATTATAATATAGAAGGAAAAGAAGTTGAAAAGCCAACTACTGGTGTTTATATAATAAAACAACTGTTAAGTAATGGAAAAATACGTTCTCGCAAGTTTTTTTTGAAATGATAAACTTTATGTTACACCACGCAAAGTATGTTTCGAAAGAAATCCATACCTTTGTCGCCGTGAATAAACAATTTTAATACACGCCTAAATTTTTAAAGCATAAATCAAAAATGAATAGAACATGATTGAACAAGTGTTAACAATGAAACGGACAGCAGCCTTATGCTTGGTGGGTGCTTTCTGTAGCCTGAATGCTCAGGCGCAGAAGATCCTGGTCAAGGGTAATCTTGTTGACGGTACAGGTGAGCCTCTGATAGGTGCCACTGTAAAAGTGAAAGGTAATGCCAGCGTCGGTACGGTCACCGACTTTGATGGTAATTTCAGTATCAGTGTTCCTTCAGAGAATTCTATCCTCGTATTTACATACGTAGGTATGAAGACCAAGGAAGTAAAGATTGGTACGAAGAGAGAGTTCAAACTTACTCTTGAAGACGACAACGCCATTGGCGAAGTTGTAGTCGTTGGTTATGGTCAGCAGAAGAAGGCTTCTGTCGTAGGTTCCATCACCCAGACTACTGGTGAGGTTTTGGAGCGTGCAGCTGGTGTCAGCGACGTTGGTTCAGCCTTGACAGGTAACCTCCCAGGTGTTGTTACAATCCAAGGCAATGGTATGCCTGGTGAGGAGGAACCTCAGATTATCATCCGTGGTTCTAGTTCATGGAACAATTCCGACCCTCTCGTTCTCGTTGATGGTATTGAACGTCCTCTGAGCAGCGTGGACATCTCTTCTGTGGAGAGCATCTCTGTACTGAAGGATGCTTCTGCTACTGCAGTCTATGGTGTGAAGGGAGCCAATGGTGTCATCTTGGTTACCACCAAGCGTGGTCAGGAAGGCAAGGCTAAGATTGACGTTGGTTTCAATGCTACGTTGAAAGCTCCTTCTAAGTTGCCTAACAAGTACGACTCTTATGATGCGTTGATGCTTCGTAACCAAGTGGTAGAGCGTGAACTGGGCATTTATCCTGAAGGTGTTTCATATCTTCGTCCTCAGTCTTTTATAGACAACTATCGAAACCAGACTACGCAGGAGCAGCGTGAACGTTATGCCAATGTGGATTGGCAGGATGCACTTTTCAAAAAGTCTGCTGTGTCCTATAATGCCAACGTGAACGTGAGTGGTGGTACAAAATTTGTTAAGTACTTCGCTTCTGCTGATTTCGTGCATGAGGGTGACCTCTTCCGTGAGTATGACAATGGTCGTAATTACAACTCTGGCTATGGATACAATCGTATCAATGTTCGTAGTAACTTGGACTTTGCCATCACAAGTAGCACTACTTTGAAGGTAAATGTGGCTGGTAGCAATGGCGTAAGAAAAGCTCCTTGGAGTAACATGAGCAATAGTGAGTGGCAGATTGGTCAGCAGTGGGCTGGTGCTTATAACATCGCCCCAGATGTGTTCTTGCCACAATATTCTGACGGCACATGGGGATTCTATCCAGCTGCTTCCAATGTAAGTAACTCTGCAATGAATCTTGCTATCGGTGGTACAGCACAGGCTACAACCACTCGTATCAATACAGACTTTACCCTTGAGCAGAAATTGGATTTCATAACCAAAGGCTTGAATTTCCGTGGTACTATCTCTTGGGATAATGTTTTTGTTGAGACAGGACGAGGTATCAATGACTTGAATAATGATGCCCAGACTAAGTATATTGATCCTGAAACAGGTCAGGTTACTTATGGTAAAGAACTTGAGGGACAGAATAAGTTTGATTGGCAGCAAGGTGTGAACTGGAAAACGGAAGGTGGTTCTGTAGATAATAACCAGACTGTTCGCAACCTCTACTATCAGTTGCAGCTCAACTGGGCTCGCAAGTTTGGACAGCATGATGTATCAGCCATGGGCTTGTTCTCACGTCAGGAGAATGCACGTGGTAGTGTGATGCCAACTTACCGTGAGGACTGGGCATTCCGTGCTACCTATAGCTATGCAGGTCGTTATAACATCGAGTATAATGGTGCCTATAACGGATCAGAAAAGTTCAGCAAGGACAATCGTTTTGCCTTCTTCAATTCTGGTGCTATCGGATGGACCATCACTGAGGAAAACTTCATGAAGAATCTTCGTGACAAGCACATCATCGATATGTTGAAGTTCCGTGCTTCCTATGGTGAGATTGGTGATGACAACATAGGTGACCCATTTGATTCTTCTCGTCGCTGGTTGTATATGAGCCAGTGGGCGTATGGCGGCAAGAGTACGATGGATCTCGACCATACAGAGAGCATCTATACATGGTATCGACAGAACACTCTTGGAAATGACAATGTAAAATGGGAAACAGTTAAGAAAACCAACTTCGGTATTGATTATGGTTTCTTGGGAGGCTTGATTACTGGTTCTTTGGATTTCTTCTGTGATCGTCGTAATGACATCTTGATTTTCGGCTCCAACCGTTCTGTTCCTTCTTATTTCGGAACTACAGCGCCTACTATTAATAAAGGTAAGGTTCGTACCAGTGGTTACGAGTTGGAATTGAAACTTAATAAGGTGTTTGCTAATGGCTTGCGACTCTGGGGTAATTTCAATATGACCCATGCCAAGAATAAGGTAATTTTGAAGGATGATGCCATCCTTACTCCAAGTTATCAAAAGGAGGCAGGATTTGCCATGAATCAGTATCGCTCTTATATAGATAGGGGCTTTATCAATAATATTGATGATTTGATCGGTTCTCCGGCGCACGACTCCAATGACAATCACCGTTTGGTTGGTGACTATTACATTGTTGATTTCAATGGTGATGGTGTTGTTGATAGTAAGGACTCGGCTCCTGTAGGTTATAGCAGTAGTCCGCAGAACACCTATAATGCTACTATTGGTTTCGAATGGAAGGGGTTCTCTGCTTTCGCTCAGTTCTATGGAGTAACTAATGTGACCCGTGACGTAGGATTGGGAAGCTTTGGTAATAAGCTTGATAATGTTTATAATATTGGTACTTGGTGGAATAAGAATCAAAGCAATGCAGAATGTATCCTCCCTCGTTGGGGTGCCACTGCTTCAAGTTACACCGATGGTACACAGTATATGTATGATGGCTCTTACATTCGTTTGAAGAATGTCGAGATTGCTTATACCTGGACCAAGGGTTGGATTAAGGCATTAGGCGTAAACTACCTCAAGATTTACTTGAATGGTAATAACCTCTGGCTCTGGACTCGTATGCCTGATGACCGTGAGGCAAACCTCGGTGGTGGTGGCTGGTTGGGAGCATACCCTACGGTTCGCCGCTTCAACTTAGGTGTTAAATTCTCATTGTAATTATAAAAAAAATATTCAGATGAAAAATAAGATAAAGACATTATTGTTGACGGGATGCGTCTCGCTGGCTCTCGGTACTTCGCTGAGTTCTTGTCAAGACTACTTGGACAAGGAGCCAGACTCAACAGTTTCTGCAGACGATGCCTTTGCCAATTTCCGTAATTTCCAAGGTTTCGTTGAGGAAATATACAACTGTATCCCTGATAAAGAGAAATGTAACTGGTGTCCTTCATGGAACTGGGGTGATGATGAAATCTTCAATCCTGAGGCTGATAGTAGAATGACCCATCAGGTTGATTTAGGTAACTTCCGTGCATGGGAATCTACTGGTAACTGGCTAAAGCGTGATGGTGCTTCTACTTCCACAAATAAGTTCGACCACGGTATTTGGAATCATGCGTGGTATTGCATCAGAAAATGTAATCTCGGTTTACAGAATATCGACAAGTTTGTGACTGGAAGTGCTGAAGAGAAAAAACTGATAGAGGGTCAGCTCTATTTCTTCCGTGCATGGTGGCATGAGGAAATGATGGAGTATTTTGGTGGTATGCCTTATGTGGATACTTATCTCGATGCCAATGCCGAGCTGAATTTGCCACGCCTTTCTTATCGGGAATGCGCTGATAAAGCGGCAGCAGATTTCCGCAAGGCTGCCGATTTGTTGCCTATTAATTGGGATAAGACTTCTGCAGGTGCTGCCACACAAGGTAAGAATGATCTTCGCATCAATAAGATCATGGCTCTTGGTTATCTTGGTAAAACCTATCTTTGGGCTGCTAGTCCTTTGATGAAGAATGGTGCGCAGACTGGTGCCAGCAAGAATGGCAAGACTTATGATTATGATCAGGAATATGCTAAGAAGGCAGCTGAGGTTTTTGGTGAACTGCTCTCTCTTGTGGAAGCTGGTCAGACACAATATGCATTGGCAGAGTTTAAGTACAAAGACATCTACAATCATGAGAAATCTGCTGATGCCAATAGCTGTTTTTCTGATATATTCTATACCAAGAAGCAGAACTGGAAAATGCCAGGAACGGTTGAAGCTATCTTCCGTGGTCCATCTGCTGATTTCAATGGCTCTAACTGGAACACCTCTAAGGTCTTTGGCCCTAAGGTACAGAAAGTCGTTGCTCATGATAATGTCATTCACCAACCTACGGCCAACCTTGTAGAGGCTTATGGAATGGCTAACGGAGAACCAATCTATTTGGTTGAGAATGGTCAGTATGTACTCAATCCAAAGTCTGGTTTCGACCCTACCCATCCTTTCAAAAATCGTGATCCCCGTTTCTACCACGATATCGTCTTCGATGGTTTTAAGTATTTGAACGGATCACCTGGTCAGTATGCAGATTTACAGTATTGCCAATTATATACGGGTGGTAATATGCGCCCAGTAGCAAATGCAAGCCGTACGGGTTATTTCATTCAGAAGTTGGTGCCTCATACTTGTAATGAAGTGGATAAAGATTACGACTGGGGTGCAGCTTTCCACTGCTATTTGCCATATATGCGTCTTGCAGACATATACTTGATGTATGCAGAGGCTTGTGCTGCATTCGGTGGTGCTACTGGCAAGTCTTCAAACTTTAGTAAGACCGCAGAAGATGCAATTAATACACTTCGCGACCGTTGTGGTGCTGGTCATGTTGCTCCAGAATTTGTTGCAGATAGCCATAAGTTCATGGACGAGGTCCGTCGTGAGCGTGAGGTAGAACTTTCTTTCGAAGGATTCCGTTTCTGTGATTTGCAGCGTTGGTTGCTTCTGACAGAGGCACCATATAATCAAAAATTCTCACAGGAGTTTGACCGTGTGGAAAATGCAGACTTCTATAAGAATCATGATCCTAAGGACGCTGAGGTTGCCAATTATCGCAGAGAGTTGATATTGACTCGTAATTTCAATGCCAAGCACTATTGGTTCCCATTGCCAATCAAGGAGACTCAGCTCTATCCAGAGTTTAATCAAAATCCTGGCTGGTAAGGTTTAAAATTATAAATTAGTAATACTAAATGAATAATGATAGTATGAATTCAAGATTCAAATCATATAATTATAAGCTTTTTGTAGCAAGTCTCGTGGCTTTGGCTCCTCTTGGTGCCAATGCCAAGACTGCACAGACAAGCGAATCCGACACAGCCAGTGCCGACAAGGAGATGGTTCAGGTGGCTTACCGAAAGGTAGCCAAGGATGACATCTTGGGCGGTGTGTCTGTAGTCGATGTAGAGAACTTGATGAAGAAGAACTACCATACTTATAGCCTCGACAATATGCAAGGTTATGTAGGTGGTTGGAATGGCAATTCTCTCTGGGGTATGGATGCCGACAACGCTGGTTATCTCGTCTTGGTAGATGGTGTGCCTCGTGAAGCTAACAACGTTCAACCAAGTGAGATTGCACAGATATCTTTCCTCAAGGGTGCGCAGGCTGTGGTGCTCTATGGTAGCAAGGCTGCCAAGGGTGCTGTAGTCATAACCACCAAGCGTGGTCATAATGACGGCTTGAAGGTCGAGGTGCAGGCTAATGCAGGTTTGAATGTAGCAAAGTCTTATCCTGAGTATCTTAGCAGTGCAGAGTATATGACTCTCTATAACGAGGCTCGTCGTAATGATGGTCTGTCTGAGCTTTATTCTACTGAGGACATCTATAATCATGGAGCAGGTTTGAACCCTTATCGTTATCCTAATCTCGATTTCTATTCTTCTGATTATCTCAGAAAGATGAACAGCCGTTATGAGGCTACTGCAGAAATCAGCGGTGGTGGTAAGCGAGCTCATTTCTATAGCAATATCAACTATTATCGCCAGGGCGATTATTTCAAGTTTGGTGAGGCTAAGAATAATAATACCCAGCGCTTCAGCGTTCGTGGTAATGTGGATATAGACATTACTGATGATATTAAGGCTTGGGTCAACTCCAGTGCAACCTTCTATGATTCTCATTCTGCAAAGGGTAATTACTGGGAAGCTGCTTCTACTTGGCGTCCTAATTTTCCACAGAATGCAGCTCCTCTTATCTCCACAGATATGATAGCCCCTAATGCTAAGGCTGCTTGGGACTTGATGAGCGTTGCGAAGTTGGTAGATGGCAAATACTTCCTTGCTGGTACTCAGGCAAACTCCTCTAATGTTTTTGCTGATATCTATTCTGCAGGAAGTAGTAAATTTACTAGTCGTCAATTCCAGTTTGATACGGGTGTCAATATCAACTTGCACAAGGTGTTGAAGGGCTTGTCTTTCGAGACTCATTTCGCAGTCGACTATGCTACCTCTTATAATACTTCTTTCGATAATAGCTATGCTGTTTATATCCCAACATGGGCTAACGTCGATGGCAAGGATATGATTGTCGCATTGAAGAAGGAAGGTGAGGATAAAAAGTCTGGCAACCAGAACATCAGCGGAAGTACAGATAACCAGACCATGTTTTTCTCTGGTCAGTTCAACTACAACAATACTTTCAACAAGGTTCACAATCTGTCGGCAATGTTGATAGCTTCTGGCTTCCAGCAGTCGAAGTCTGGACAGTATCATAAGAACTCTAGTGCCAATCTTGCATTCGATGCTTCTTACAATTATGCCCAGAAGTATTACGCAGATTTTGGATTAGCTGCTATCCACTCTGCCCAGTTGGCTCCAGGTCATCGTGAGGCTCTCTCACCATCACTTTCTTTGGGTTGGAGACTCAAGAATGAGTCTTTCTTGAAGAATTCCAAGGTGGTAGATGACATGATGATTAGTGTGTCAGGTAGTATTATCAATGAGGATATTGATATAGCAAGTGGTGACAATCGCTACTATCTCTATCAGAGTATTTGGACTTCTGATTACGGCTATGGATGGTATGATGGATCTAGCGATAAATACACCTATTCAAAAAGAGGTGAGAACAAAGACCTTGATTTTATCAAGCGCAAAGAGTTGTCTCTGAATTTCAAGACATCCTTGTGGCAGAAATTGGTGACATTGGATGCAAGTTTCTTCATCAATTCGATGGAGGGTTATATCATCTCTTCGCCAACATTCTATCCTTCTCATTTGAATACTGGTTATCCAGCGGCTTCGTTTATGCCTGTACTTAATTACAACAATAATCGAAGAGTTGGATTTGATTTCGCAGCCAACTTCAATAAGAAGGTAGGTGATGTGGATCTCTCACTTGGTGTGACAGGTACTTACTATACAACCAAGGCTACCAAACGTGATGAGAACAACGTAGAGCAGTATCAGAACAGACAAGGAAAGGCACTTGATGGCATTTGGGGCTACAAGAGCGCAGGTCTCTTCCAAAGCGAGGAGGAAATCAAAAATTCTCCAGACCAAAGCTATTTTGGTGGAACAGTTAAACCTGGTGACATCAAGTATGTGGATGTAAATGGTGATAATAAAATTGACCAATACGACCAAGTCTTCTTGGGTAAAGGTGGTTGGTACGGAGCACCATTCACGCTTGGTGTCAATCTTACAGCTAAGTGGAAGAACTTTACCTTCTTCGCTCTTGGTACCGGTAACTTCGGTGCTTGGGGAGTCAAGAATAATTCTTATTGGTGGGTAAAGGGCGATAGCAAATATTCTGCTGTAGTTCGTAACCGATGGACTGAGGAAACCAAAGAGACTGCAACCTATCCTCGTTTGACATCTCTTGATGGTAACAACAACTTCCAGACATCAGACTTCTGGATGTACAAGACGGATGCTTTCCGCTTGGCTAAGGTCCAGGTAACTTACGACTTGCCTAGTACTTTGTTCCAAAAGACATGGCTTAAGGGGTTGTCTGCATACGTAAGCGGAGCTAACTTGCTTACCATTTCAGGAGAGCGCGAAGTCTTAGAGATGAACGTTGGGTCTGCGCCTCAGACACGCTATTATAATATAGGTGTGAAGGCAACATTCTAATCATTTTAAAATGTAGAAAGAAATGAAAGTAAAAAATATATTTATATTAGCAGCAATGTCGCTTACTTTGGCTTCTTGCTCAGATCTCTTCGAGCCTGCAGATGAAAACAACCGTGGCTTGGATGAGATTTACAATGAGCCAACATACGCTCAGGGACTATTGGGATATGGTTATGCGATGCTTCCTTACAATACCAAGAGTGTTACTGATGTTGCTACAGATGACGCTGTAAGCAATGACTTGACAAATGGCTATCTCAAGATGGCTACAGGTTCTTGGACTGCTAATAGCGATCCTATGTCTAGATGGACAAATGGTCGTGCTAGTATCCAATATCTCAATATCTTCCTTCAGGAGGTAGATAAGGTAAACTGGGCAAAGGACGAGAATGCCCGTAAGATGTATTGTGATAGCCGTAAAGGTGAAGCTTATGCTTTGAGAGCTCTCAACTTGTATTATCTTTTGATGAATCATGGTGGATGGACAGCCGATGGCAAACTGCTTGGCGTTCCTAATTTGACAGAACCAGAGACTTCTACTGATGATTTCAACAAGCCACGTAATACATTCCAAGAGTGCTTGGATCAAATCTATAGCGATTTGGACGAGGCTGCCAAGCTTCTCCCTCTTGATTACAATGATTTGACTAATGATAACGATGTTCCTGCCAAGTATAAGGAAATCGGAGTAAAGACCGCAGGTGACTACAACCGTGTGTTTGGTACCATTATGCGTGGTCGTATCAGCGGTCGTATCGCTGAGGCTATTCGCTCACAGGTATCTTTGCTTGCAGCTAGTCCTGCTTTCTCTGAAGGTACAAACGTGGATTATGCTAAGGCTGCTGACGATGCAGCTACCGTTCTTGACCGTATCAATGGTGTGAATGGTTTGTCTGCTACAGGTAATAATTGGTTTATGCAAACCAGGGAAATCGATGCGCTTGGCTCAGGTGCTTGTCCTGCTGAAATTCTTTGGCGTGGCAGTCGTACCAATGGTGCTGATGACTGGGATCTTGGTCTGAACCAAGAGTCTGATAATTTCCCTCCGTCTCTTTATGGTAAGGGTAGAATCAACCCAACTCAGAATCTGGTCGATGCATTCCCTGCTGCAAATGGTTATCCTATCACCGATACTCGTTCTGAGTATGATAAGTCGAATCCTTACAGCAATCGAGATCCTCGTCTTGACCTTTATATCATTCATGATGGTAGTACTTATAAGGGAAAGACCATTCATACAGACATTACGACGGCTAATAACAATGATGGTTTGAATAAGATTTCCAATTCTACTCGTACAGGCTATTACATGAAAAAGCTGTTGCGTGAGGATTGTAATCCTGACCCTAATTCAAAGAATGCTCAGTATCATTATCCTGTGTATATTCGCTATACTGAGATATTCCTCGATTACGCTGAGGCTGCCAACGAGGCTTGGGGACCAAAGGGTAAGGGATCTCACAACTACTCAGCTTACGATGTAATCAAGGCAATCCGTGAGCGTGCCGGAGTTGGCGAGTTTGACGAGGATCCATACTTGGATGAGTGCGCTGGTAGCAAAGAGAAAATGCGTGAGTTGATTCGCAACGAGCGTCGTTTGGAACTTTGTTTTGAAAATAAGCGCTTTAGTGACCTTCGCCGTTGGAAAGCTCCTCTAAATGAGGCTGTGCGTGGTGTTGAAATCACTTCAGAGGCTGGTGTCCCATCATACAAAGACATGAAGGTTGAGGATCGCAGCTATAAAGATTACATGTATTACGGTCCTATACCACAGAGCGAAATGTTGAAGTGGAGCAACTTGCAGCAGAATAAGGGCTGGGAAGTAAAATAATAACGACTAATATTTAAAATGATGAAAACAATGAAGATAAGCAAATATTTGTCCATGGCTGCATTGGGAATCTTGGCTTTAGGCTTTAACTCTTGTGAGAATGGCGACCAGGAATTTCCTGATTATGAGGGCGGTACTACTGTATATTATCCTTATCAGTATATCGAACGTTCTGTAGTTTTAGGCAATGATGAGAATCGCGATAATACGGATGATAACAATCATGTATTGTATATCGTATCTACAATGGGTGGAGCATATAATGGAAAAAATATCACATTGAATGTAGATGTTGATAATTCATTGTGTGACAATCTGTATTTTGAGGATGGAGTCACTCCTGTAAAGCCAATGCCTGACAATTATTATACAATTCCTACCAAGACGGTTGCGTATAATGGAAAATTGCAGGGACGTCTTCAGGTTAAGTTGGAGAATGCTTTCTTTGCTGACCCTGATTGTGCAAAGAATACATATGTAATCCCAGTTCGCATCAAGGAAATGGTGGGAGCCGATTCTATTCTTTCGGGTTCTCCTGCCGTTGCAGGTACAACTCCTGTTCGTACTGATGCTTCAGCTTGGTCTGTTGTTCCTAAGGATTATATCCTTTATTGCGTTAGGTTTATGAATCCATGGGATGGCTATTATTTCCGTAGAGGAACTGACAAGATTACAGAGAATGGACAAACTCATGAGGTAAAGCGTGAAGGTGCAACTCTTGAAAAGGATGAAGTGAGTCGAATTACAACCAAGAGTTTGAAAGAATGTAATTTCGAAGTCTCTGTAAATAAAGCTGACGGCTCTAAGGTCACTTGCAACTTGAAACTTACGTTCGATGATAATGGTAATTGTACCGTTACTTCTGATACAGAGGGCATGACTGCTTCTGGTTCTGGAAAGTTTGTAGAAAAGGGAGCTAAGTTGGCTTGGGGTAACAAGGATCGTGACATTCTGACTCTCAATTACAAGGTTGATTTCGGTTCTGGTATTGCATTGGAAACATCCGATCAGTTCGTTGCCGAGACTCGTGGTAACACCAATGGTGTTGTTCAATTCAGTCCTCAGTATATCAAGAAGTAATATTCTTGATAGATAAGTGTCATTCTAATAATTTGATTATTATGAAATTGAAAAATATTAATTTAGGTTTAGGCTTGATGGCTCTCTTGGCTTTGTCTTCTTGTGCTGATGACAAGTTCTCGGAGTACAGAACTGATATGACCAAGAATTTGAAGGATTATCAGTATCTGAACAACTACGAGCCTTTGAAGAAATACGTGGAAGATATGAAAGCTGCCGGCAAGTGCAATCCCGACTTTAAGTTGGGCATTGCGCTCGAAGCAGCCGAATTCAACAAGCAGGCACTTGTATATTGCCTTGCTGGTAGCAATTTCAATGAAATGACTGCTGGTAATGCCATGAAAATGGCTTCTTGTGTGAAAGATGATGGCAGTATGGATTTTTCGTTAGTCAAGGAGTTCGTCAAGAATGCGCAAGATGCAGATATGACGATTTATGGTCATACGCTGGCTTGGCATGCTCAGGCAGCCAATAAGTACCTCAAAAATCTTATCAAGGATAAGGAGTTGCCACCTGATCCAAATGGTGGAAACAAGTACTTGGAGATTGCTTGTGGCGAAGCTGGTGCCAATAAATGGGATAAACAGATTAGTTATGTGTTGCCTAAGGCATTGGTTAAGGGACAAAGTTACGTGATGACCGTTAAGGTAAAGGCTTCGGATGGTGGAACTTTTGCTGCTTGGCCTATTTGGGAAGCAAGTGATAATAAAAACCAATGGGGTGGTAGTAATGATGTTCAGTATTTGGCTGATTATGACATCACTAACGATTATTCTACTTTGACTTGGGAGTTTACAGCCAATTTCCCTATTGATAAGCTTCAGTTTGTGTTCGGTAACGTAGGAGGAACCATTTCTTGCGATGACTTTAAGTTGACGAAAGCTGGTTCTGATGAGAATCTTATTGAAAATGGAGACTTTGCAAAAGAGTCGGCTCATGGTTGGAACCAGACTGGCTGTAGTAACATCAAGGTGGCTTCTGCAGCCGCATCTGTCGAGGTAGAACAACTAGTTAATGAGCAAACCTATAATGATGGACCTTTCCCATTCTATGCTATGGGATGCGAACCACCTGTTGTGAATGGTGCTATCCATTTTGTTCCAACAGGAGCTTGGTCTCAGTTCTTTGTTATGCCAGGTAGCAACAATACGCTTTCTGAGGGTAATTATGTGGTTTATCTTGACTTGTCTGCTTCAAAGGATGCTAGTGGAGTAGAATTGACTATGCAGAATGGTTGGGGTGCCAGTGATCAGGCTATTACTGTAAAAGTACCTGTTTCTGCTGGTCGTCATAACGTAAAACTTCAGATGCCTAATATTGCTGGAGGTAATTATGATATTATCTTGAAACCACAGACAGCAGATGCTACTTTGGATGTACATTCTGTTAAGGTTTGTCAGGTCAAGAATCTCAACTCAATTCCTCTCACCGATGAAGAGAAGAAGAACATTCTTACCACTGCCATGGGAACTTGGATTGATGGTATGATGGAGGCTACTGATGGTTATGTTACATCTTGGGATGTTGTGAACGAGGCCCTTTCTGGTGCCGATAAAGATGGTGATGGCAAGTACGACTTGCAGTCTGTTAAAAACGTTTCAGCTGACGATGCAAAGAACAATTTCTACTGGCAGGATTATCTCGGCGACCTCGACTATGTTCGCACAGCCGTGGCTGATGCTCGCAAGAGTTTTGCCGCCCATAATGGTGACCCTGACAAATTGAAACTCTTCATCAATGATTATAACTTGGAGAGCGATTGGGACGACAATGCCAAGCTGAAGAGTTTGAAGAAGTGGATCAAGGATTGGGAGGCTGATGGTGTTACCAAGATTGATGGTATCGCATCTCAGATGCATATCACTTGCTATGCTGATCCTAACACTCAGAAAAGTAAGAAAGATCATATCGTCAAGATGTTGGAGTTGATGGCTGAAAGTGGCAAGCTTTGCAAGATTTCTGAACTTGATATGGGTTATGTCGATGCCGCTGGCAATCCTGTAACTTATGATCAGATGACTGAGGAACAACACAAGGAAATGCGTGACCTCTACACCTTCGTTCTCCAGAAGTACTTCGAGATTATCCCTATTGATCAGCAGTATGGCATCACTCAGTGGTGTGCTACAGATTCTCCTAAGGATTCAGGTTGGCGTCCTGGTGAGCCTACTGGTCTCTGGGATCTCAAATATCTTCGCAAGCATACCTATGCAGGTTTCGCTGTAGGTCTTGGTGCTCCAGAATATTGGAACGATGCCAAGTAATTACTCTAAAAGACATTAGTTTTAGGTTTATCATACAAAGATTAACCGAAATGATGTTAGTCGTGACAGGTCAGTTGAGCCATGAGGCTCGACTGACCTTTTTGAATTCTCTTTTTTACACCACGCAAAGGCGTTGAGTGTAAAAGGCATATCTTTGAAAAACTTAACTCAATAAATTGAATGATGAAGAAACTGATAATTTTAGCAGGTTTATTGGTGTCTTTGCAGGTGAATGCGCAAAATTATGCCAAGCAGTGGTGTGCTGACAATGGTGATGGTACTTATACCAATCCAATCATCAACTCAGACTTTCCTGACCCTGACATTATCCGCGTGGGGGATACCTATTATTATGTATCTACCACAATGTTCTATTTCCCTGGTGCGACAATCTTGAAGTCGCACGACTTGGTGAACTGGGAATATTGTGCCAATCCTCTCCAAAAAATAGCGGAGTCGGAGCCTTTTAATCTCCAGAATGGATATAATCAGTATTCCAAAGGGCAATGGGCTCCTAGTCTGAAATACTACCAAGGTAAGTTTTACCTTCACTTCATCGCCTTCAACCATGAAAAGTTTGCCGATGGTGGTGACTTCCTCTTGACGGCTACAGACCCTGAGGGTGAGTGGAAGGTGCAAAAACTGAATGGCTTCTATTATGATTCTGGTCTTCTCTTTGATGAGGCAACGGGACGCCGCTTTGTGGTAGCAGGATACAATGAAATCAGTGTGACCGAGTTGGATGAAAACTTCAATGCCATCGGTTCCTCTAAGCGGATTATCAATAAGCCAAACTCCGGATTGGAGGGCAGTCACATGTATCATATCGGTGATTACTATTATATCTATGCCACATACGGTGGAGGTTATGATCATAGCCAAACCATCTTCCGTTCCAAGGATCCGTTCGGACCATACGAGGAGCACGATGGATTGCTTTTCGAAAAGCAGGACATCCATCAAGGGGGATTGGTACAGACGCAGACAGGCGAATGGTGGACGATTCTCTTCAAGGATGCAGGTACTATCGGGCGTATTCCGTATCTCGAACCTGTGGTTTGGAAAGATGGATGGCCTATTCTCGGTAACAATGGCATTGATGTGAGCAAGGGTGGTAAGTCGTACAAGAAGCCTAATGTAGGTAAGGAATATCCAAAAACATACTTGCCAACCAATGATGGTTTCAACACCGACAAGCTTGGGATGCAGTGGGAATGGAACCACAATCCTGACAATTCGGCATGGTCTTTGACCGAACGACCTGGATTCTTGCGCTTATACACGTCGGGCATTGTGAAGGAAGGCACCGACACCAAGCTCAACGAATTCTTGCAGGCGCGCAATACCTTGACCCAACGCATGTTTGGATACGATAAGGAGGGTGCCTCTACTTCCACCGATACGTATGGCACGATTTGCTTAGATGTATCCCATATGAAGGAAGGTGATGTGGCTGGGCTTTGTGTATTCCAAGACCCCCATGCTTATGTTGCAGTAAAGATGATCGACGGCAAGAAAAGAGTGGTTTACTATCGTGCTCCTTGGTGGGAACCAAAGGCTGATTGGCAGGGTGTAGTAGATGATACGGAACATTATAGGACGTTTAGCACATCTACCGCTTCGCACAACGATAAGATTTATCTTCGGGCAGTGGCCAATTTCAAAACCAATAAATTGAAGTTCTATATCAGTTGGGACAATCAGAAGTGGTATGATTTGAAGGGCATCGAAACCGAGATGCGCTATACCCTCAAGATATTCACAGGCAATCGCTTTGCCATCTTTAATTATGCAACCCAGCAGAATGGAGGCTATGTGGATGTGGATTGGTTCTCGACAGAAGAGACTGTTGATGAAAATAAATTCAACGATTTGACTGCCATTGAGCAAGTAGAGTCGAAGACTAAACGTATTGTTTCTCGCCAGTTTTATAATGTGTCAGGTGTAAAGTTACCGATACCTCAGCATGGCTTGAACATTGTGAAGACGCGTTATGAGGATGGAACGGAGAAAACTTATTCTTTTGTTAAGCAATAAAAATCTAAATGAGAAGGTCGGTTGAGCCGTAAGGCTCGATCGACCTTCCTATGTGTCATTCTTGAAAGAGATTGTCTAGTGTGACTTCGCTGTTTACTATACTTGAATGGATGCCATTGGCAACACCAAATGTTGTGACAAAGGTATTTACCAATGATTTTGTGCAATGGGTTCGGTCTCTGAATAATTCCATCCTATTGCGCAGCTTTATCTCATAATCTGCTGAAATTTTGTATTGGGCTTGACTAAATTTCATCTCGCAGAGGTTGATGACTCGGTCGGCACGCTCTATGATGAGATCTATTTGGGCTCCTCTCTGATTCTTGGTTTTGTCAGCCTTGTCAAACCAAATGTAAGCCTCGCTAGCCACGCCACCAATATTCAATGCCTTGCGTATTTGGCTGATATGGAACAAACAGAGTAATTCGAAAGTTAAACCTTGCCATGCCTCAACACTGTGAGAGAGATAATGCTTGCTCCACCATTGCTCATCAAAGGAGTCGATATTGGGCTCTATATACTTTAAATAAAATAAGGTATAAAAGTCTGTCAACTTATATAGGCGGTTTTGCGTCTTCTTGCCATAATATCTGAACTTCATGATGAAGTCACATCTCTCCAGATTCTTTAATATCTGGCACAACTTCTTTCCGTCCAGTTCGGCTGCTTTAGCAATTTCTGCATTTGTCATGCCGCCTTTATGATTAGCCAAGAGCCTGACCACCTTGATGTAATTGTCTGCATGAGTAAATAAGGCTCCATATAATTCGTCAAATTCTTGTCTTAGTGCCCCTCCCTTGTTAAAGCACAGGGCATCAACATTCTGTACAAGGCTAAGACTTGGATCTATTAAACTCAGATAAAAAGGAATGCCTCCAAAGAACATATAGCATTGGGCTATCTGGAAGCGATCCCAAGAGCATCCCCGCGATTTTAGGTATAGTTCTGTCTCATACAAAGTAAATGGGCGTAAATATATCTGGCAAGTGATGCGAGCATGCAGACCTCCTTGGTTTTCTATGAGCTTGTCTACCATCCATGATGTGGCAGAACCGCTAGCGATGAAAACTATATCGCGACGACGGGCTGCCCATCCATTCCAAAAGTTTTCAAATGCTGGGGTGAAGTCGGAACGCAAGGAATCTATCCAAGGCATTTCGTCTACAAAGATTATCTTTTTGCGGTCTTCTGGCAAGGATGACAGATATTCTTCCAAAACATCAAAGGCATCAAACCAATCTGATAATTTGCGAGCTGATGTCTCGCCCATGGCTTGTTTTAATGCTTTGGCAAAACTGCGCAATTGGGTGCGTTGGGGGAGATTGTGTCCTCCAACGAAAGTGAAGTCGTACTTCCGACCAAAGAATTCATCTACTAGATAAGTCTTGCCGACACGTCTTCTACCATAAACGATAACAAGTTCAGAGCGGTCTGAGTCTATACAACGTTGAAGGTCTGCTTTTTCTTTATCTCGTCCGATTATTAAATCTGCTTTCATACTTCTAATGTTTTGGTTCGACTGCAAAATTACGATATTTTTCCTTAAAATGGCACGAAAACGCACTTTTTCTCACTTTTTTTTCGAGAAAAAGTGCGTTTTCGTGCCAAAATCTTTAATTTGGCTTCCCAGAGAAGGATGTGATGTATTCTCATCTGTATAGATTTCCTCTGTTTTGACCAAACATTTGGGGAATCTGGAATATTTTGGGTAAAAACATTTGGGGAATCTGGAATATTTTGGGTAAAAACATTTGAGGAATCTGGAATATTTTGGGTAAAAACATTTGGGGAATCTGGAATATTTTGGGCAAAAACATTTGGGGAATCTGGAATATTTTGTATCTTTGCACTCAAAATCAAAATGTTATGGCAAATATTGTGTTTGAAAATGTATCCAATGGACTTTGAGGAATTTTGCTGGGCTTTAGGGGATAAAGTTACGATGCCCTTGCTCAAACAATTTTTTGATTCACGGATCCCTTTGGAAGCTGCTCATCGAGAAACTATGCGTCGGCTTCGCCTTTATATGCTTGTTGGTGGAATGCCACAAGCTGTAAAAGAATATCTTGAGACGAATAATCTTAGTAAGACGGATGCTGTGAAAAGGGAAATTTTGGAACTCTATTTGGATGATTTTAGAAAGATCGACAATAGTGGACGAGCAGCTAAACTTTTTGCTAATATACCTGCTCAGCTGAATAATAATGCATCTAGATACCAAGTAGCTAGTGTGTTGGATGATTCTGAACGTAAGAACATAATGGGTATATTGGAGGAAATGAAGGATAGTATGGTTGTAAATTTTGCCTATCATGCCAATGATCCGAATGTAGGTCTGACTCTTCATAGTGATGGTAATTTCTATAAAATGTTTACGGCAGATACGGGGCTTTTTGTGACTCTCGCCTTTTGGGACAAAGATCATACTGAAAATATTATTTATGAAAAGCTTTTGAGTGATAAGCTGAGTAGTGATATGGGATATGTATATGAGAATCTTGTAGCGCAGATGTTAGTAGCTTCTGGCAATAAACTTTATTATTATACTTTCCCTCATGCCACTAGCCATAAAAGTTATGAAGTGGATTTCCTTCTTTCAAGAGGAAAGAAAATTTATCCGATGGAGGTGAAATCCTCAGGATATAATACTCATAAGTCACTAGACGAGTTTTGTGCTAAATATTCTGATCGAATAGATAAGAGATATCTCTTGTATACAAAGGATTTGAAGAAAGATGGACAAACGCTCCTCTTACCGATTTATATGACTCCTTTGTTGTGATTTCCTCTTCAAATAGGTTTGATGGTGTATCATTTTCGTTATAATGTTGGCTATCAAACCTATTTGGTACTTCTCACAAAGTATTTATTATACCACGCAAAGTCTTTTTCTGCCTTTTCTGTTACTTTTGCCAACAGATTAGAGAAACCTCTCAATCTTATAACTGAATTTATTAACTTAATAACAAATTGTAAATCTTATGAAAAAGTTATTTACTTTGATTGTAGCAGCTTTCATGGCTGTAAGTGTGAATGCTCAGACAGAGACTCCTCTTGTTTTGGGTGGTGGCTGGAATGCTGGTTTTGCTGGTGATGCTGATGTTTATGACTTCACTGTCTCCAAGCTGTATGGTGCAGCAGAGTTTGCCTGCAACGTCAACTCTGCAGATTATCCTAAGTATATCCTTGAGTTCGAAGATCCGCTTCCTGCCAACTTCCAGGTGAACTATACTTGGAAGACTTCTGCTGATGCTGAAGGTGAGGCTACTGCTGCTTTTGGTCGTGCCGTGGGCGATGGAGCTACTAAGAAGTTTGAACTTTTTTTCGACCAGGAGCATCCTTACATCGTGAATGTAAGCGTGCAGCATACCGATGCTGAGGAGGTGAACCTGAAGGTGAAGAAGCTGACTCTGGTGGGTGCCGACGATTCTGAAAAGCAGGTTGATCCCACCTTCACAGGTTGGGCTGGTACTGATAACACCGTATCTTATAAAGGTGTGGTATCATTCGATGGTCAGTGGCAGCAGCTCGCCATCAACGGTTTGGCAGGCAAGAGCGATGTTACCGTGAAGGTAAAATTGGCTGAGCCAACCCCAAATGTCCAAATGTGTGTAGATTACGAGGAGGGTTCTGAGTGGCCTCAATTCAACGGCAGCGATGAGACTACCTTCACCACCAAGGAAGGTGGTGTCATCAAGACTATGGGTATCCAATATACTGACCCAGAAAAGAATCCTGCAAAGGTTTCTGTGCTCGGTGCCTGGTTGATTTCTACAACCACAGGCATCTCTAACATCGAGAATGTCAAGCTGCAGGATGGCAAGGCTTTCAACCTCGCTGGTCAGCAGGTAGCCAAGGGTTACAAGGGTATCGTGATCAAGAATGGTAAAAAGATGGTTATCAAGTAACAGATGAAGCGACTTTCAATGCTCGCATCTCTCCTCATGGTTCTGTGCCTACAGATGGCGGCACAGACCTGGGAAGAGGTGAAAGTGGGGACTTCTATTCGCAAGACCCTCACTTATGTACCAAAGAATGTAGAGAAATCACCAGCCTTGGTGATTTCTCTTCATGGTATGAATCAAGACCCAGAGTATCAGCAGAAACAGACGCAATGGAATGCGCTGGCCGATACCGAGGGTTTTATTGTTACCTATCCGCTGGGTAATAACAGAATGTGGGATACCGGCGGTACGGGTGATGTGAAGTTTGTGGAGGCTATCATGAAGGATATGGAGCTGAAGCACAATGTGGATAAGAACCGCATCTATCTCTCGGGTTTCTCTATGGGTAGCTGGCTGGGTTATCATTGCCTGGAAACTCTTGGCGATAAAATTGCCGCTTTCGGACCAGTGAGCGGTGTGGATATCGGTAAGCAGCCTAAAGCTAACCGCAAGGTGCCTATCATGCATATTCACGGAACCGCTGATGATGTGTTCAAATATACGGGCGATCCTTATCACATGGCTGGCGGTTATCCTAGCATTGAGGAATATGTAAAGAAGTGGGCTGCCTACGAAGGTTGCGATGTAAGCAATCCGCAGGTAATCCGTCCTTATCCTGCCGGCAGCACAGGTCCCAAAGCTACACGTACTATATATAATAATGTGAACGATGGAGTAGAGGTGAACCTGATTGCCATCGACGGCAAGGGCCACTGGCATTCCAACGAAGCAAACGGTGTGAACTCTACCAAGGAACTCTGGACCTTCTTCAAGCGCCACCAGCTGAATCAGGCTTCTGTTCCCGACCCAAACTTTCAGATTTATCTCTGCTTCGGACAGTCGAACATGGAGGGAA
>OBKV01000219.1_pt1 | contig 57178 bp, 46 predicted proteins | sample 1517301 | NCBI WGS metagenome assembly OBKV01 (sample SAMN04571685, study PRJEB22368) | human gut metagenome | biome: human gut; material: stool | host: Homo sapiens | place: Luxembourg | collected 2012-06-29 | reverse complement strand
AACGAAGAAATAAAGTTATATAAACTTAAATATCAGAGAGTTATAAATTATTCAGTAAACACTAATTACATCGACTATGATGATAAGGTGGCGGTGAAACTGCAGAAGGCAATTCTCACGCTTCCACCCAAGCAGCAGCTGGCGTTCAACCTGCGATATTACGATGAACTCGCTTTCGACGAAATCGCCCGCATCGCAGATTCCACGCCTTCCAGCATCAAGGCAAGCTATCATGTTGCCAAAGAGAAAATAGTGAAGTACATGAACTCAAACGATTAAGTGAGGGTTCTGAAAAGGTTATAAAAAACAGATTTCAAAAAATAAGAATATGAATACAGAATTTGATTTCAATAAATCTGAAAAATTTGATTTCGACAAGGTGGGTAAGCGAATGCCTTACTCTACGCCCGAAGGTTTCTTCAAGGATATGGAAACTAACATTCTGGAGGCGGTGAAGAATGATACTCCTAAACCGGTTAAGGTAGAACACAAGAAACGGCCTCTGATGAGGGTGATGTGGACCGCCATGTTGGCTGTGGCAGCATCGGTGGCAGTACTTCTGGTGCTTCATATCGACTTCTCTGCGCCTCATCCTTCTTATCCATCTCAGACAGAACAAGAACTCCAGGCGGTGGATCAGGCTTTTGCCCAGTTGTCAGCTGCCGATCAGGCATATCTTTTAGATGTTTACCAGGAGGATGTTTTTCTGAATAATTAAATATGTCTCTCAAATCATATCAGGAATCTCTTTCATTCAATGGATAGATGTTTCCTGTTTTCTAAAAAAACAGATTCAATATAATTTAAAAAGATTAAGTATGAAAAGAATTGTAAGTATTTTGATGATGGTCGCAATGATGACTATTATGACAAGTGTTTTAGCACAGACTCCTAATCAGAAACAGCGCATTTCGCGCGAACAGTTGGCTGAAAAGCAGGCGCAGCATATAGCGCACGACTTGGCTTTCGATGAGAAAACTACAGTTCGATTTATCGAAACTTATACGGAATGCCAGAAGGAAATCTGGGCGCTGGGTCCTCGTATTCGCCGCAATCAGAAAGGTTCTGAGACCCAGAGTGAGCAGGATATTAAGCGTCGTTTCGAGATGAGCGAGAAGATTCTCGACATCCGTCAGAAGTATTACAAGAAGTATTCTCAGTTCCTGACCCAACAGCAGATACAGCGGGTCTATGAGATTGAGAAAAATATGATGAGGCGCTTTGCTCAGCATGCCAGGGGTGCCAAGGGTGGCAAGGGACAGCCGGGTAAGCGTATTCCTCGTGTTCAAAATCAGTAAAGAAGGTTTGTTAATACAGAAGCAGTTCAAGTAAATAGGCTGGTACTCGTGAGAGCATCAGCCTATTTCGTGTGATGACTTTCCCATGCCAGTATCAGTCCTACGACTCCCGAGTAACTCTTTCTTCCTTCCGCCACATGATTGCCCCGCAGGTAAAGATCGAAGATGAAGTCCTGGGCTGCATCGAGCACCTTGCATCGCTTGCTGAGCCAGTAGTTGCGGTCACTTTTTGCCAACTGGATGATTTCTGGTCGGATGTATTTCAGGAATTTCTCTCCTTCTTTCTCGCCTAAAATATCGAAGACATTGCGGAGTACGTGGAAGAAAATGTGGTAATATCCGCTGAACTTCACAGCTTTGTCGGATGAGGCTGTGCATACGATGTAACTGTAGAAGTTGGCCTCTCCCTCGTTGGCAATACCGAGTAAGTGGGCAAACTCGTGGGCATAGATGGCAGGATAGTCGTGCGGACGGATATCGCCATTGAGGGTGAACTCGCAGAAGAATGGCCCCATGCTGCCCGTTACGCCCGACATCGAACTCAGTGGAGTGAAGAGCATGGTCTTGGCATGAGGATGTTGGTTGAAGGGAGCATTGATTCCTTCCTTGGCTCCGATTTCGTTGTAACCTTTCAGAACTGCATCCCGCACCCGATTCTTCAATCCATCATCCACCATACCATTGAATTGACTTTCCCTTTGGTCGTCGAACGCTGTTTCTTCACTCTTCACTCTTCGTTCTTCACTTAAACTGTTGATGCTATCCGCATATCTGTAGGCGAACTCCCTGAATTTAGCTTCAGATACTTCCACAGGCTTCATGCCCGTTCTGCAGTAGATATTCGGCTGCGAGTAGTTCAGTCCCCAGGCTATATAAAACCAGGCATATACCCACAGCAGATATTCGGCTACTCTTCCGAAAACTACCTTCTTCTTGGGATAGCAGCCTCTCTTTGCTGCAAGAAAAAAGAACCGCTTGGCCAGTTGTTTCCTCCATTTTATTTCGTAGATGGGATAGAAAATGACCCAGACTATGCTGAGAGCGATGAAGAGGTCGCCCAAAGCAAAAGGGAAAAGTCCGGAGATGGGAGAGAGAAGAGAGCCGATTATCGGATAGATACGGGTGGTGTAGATGAATCCCCATAAAGGAATCAACTTCGTAAGGGTGATGAGGCTGAGCAACACCAGCAATAGCCAGTGGCGCCACTTCAGTCGGCTGATATGTAGTGAGTTGAGTCGTATCATGTAGCTGATTTTTATATTTTTTGCAAAGTTACAAAAGTATTCGGAATCCTTGACATAACTTGCTTGTTTTTTTCGTAAATTTGCAAGCGTAGAACAGATTGTTAACTTAAAGAAATGGGAGGGCCGATTATGAAACGAACATTAGAAGCATTCGAGGCCAACAACCTTGAGTTTGAGAACGTCTATAATGAGGACGATGAGCGCAGAGAATATAATTCAATATGGTACACCTAAGCGGGTCCCTGCTTACTTGTAAGAAAGTATTGGATTATCAATGATAGGATAATAGATTTGAAAGAAAGACTATGTTGAAGTTGAGACTTGCACCAACTGATACATAGTCTTTTTCTTTTTCCTATTTCCCCCTTCTGCTTTTTCATTTGTTGAGGCTTCTTTCTTCCGCTTCCTCTTTCCCCATTTCTTTATTTCTCAAAGTGCTGGTAATCCTTGCTGTATTTCCAGTCGCCACCCCATCTGAATCCTTTTTGCTTGAAGAGGCGGTAGCAGAGGTCGCCTTTCCGAATCATGTACACATGTTTCTTGCTGCGGTCGAGATAGGAACGGGCTGTAGCAGGTTCTACCACTGCCTTGCCGTTTTTGAGTCGTTTGTGGTAAGGATTGTAGAGCGTGTTGATGTCGATGGCAAGTCCCCTGCCGTGCTTTGAAACGGTGTGGGTATGTGAGATGAATCGGAAATTGAAACTGGAGGAGTTGTTATCCCGCATCGCCCGTTCGTCATCAGCATCCCAATAGTCGATGAGTCGCATCCGTTCTATCGGATATTTGGCATCATAGAGCTTGCGGAGGATATTAAGCACGTCGGCTGCTATCGTTCTGTTTACCACCATCTCTCCCACGATGTTTCTGCCGTCCTTATCCACATGGAGGCATCTCAAATATCGCAGTTCACTTCTTGCCACGCTACAATTCTTCTTGTATGTCTTTCCCTGCATCAACTGGAATATTTTGTCAGGTATAGGAGAAACGGAGAAGAAATGCGCCTCGCCCAGTTTCCTGATGGTTGCCGCAGAAACGGTTTCCCCCGGATTTTGAGCCTTCAGTGAGAGGCAGGATAACAGGGAGAGTAGAAGACATATTTCAGCCGATAAAATGTTCTTTTTCGTTTTCTTCATTCTGAGTTCGTTTTGAAAGTTAATATTTCCAATCCTTCGATTGATGGCGCAAAGTTACACATATTTTCCGAGTTACTTATCCCTTTTGATGCTTTTCTATCCTTTTTGATGCTTTTCTATGCTTTTCTCCCAAAGAAGTGTATTTGGAAACAAGTCATTTGGCACCAGTAAACAAGTCATTTGGCACCAGTAAACAAGTCATTTAAGACCTGCAATCAAGTCATTTAAGACCCGTAAACAAGTCATTTTGCACCTGCAATCAAGTCATTTAGGACTCGTAAACAAGTCATTTCGCTCCTGCAAATAGGTTATTTCTGAAAAGCATAAAGTTTTACAAGATTTTCAAAAGGTGACGGTGACACCCATTTTTCATCTTTTTTTTATGCATTGGAGACACTACCCTCCAATTTGGATGTCTCCCTCTGATTATCAATCTTTTATCTATTTTCGCGCGGTAAGTCATAAAAAAAAGAGTATATAAAAGTGTCACCTGTCACCGTTTTCTGCCGAGCCTTTTATTGGAGCCAGTTTGTTGGGTGACACCTGTGACACGAGTTTTCTGTTTTTTTGTGGAGGGGTCTGTCACCCCTGTCACCCATCGGCATTGCGAAAAAAATGGATATTTATTTCTCCTTCCATCAACAATTTGCTTTTTTTTGATCAAGAAGTATCCATACAAAGAAATGTGTAAACATATATGCATTGATGTCATACATTCTTCCCAAAACATTGTGTCCATAAAGACACAGCAAGGTATGTTTTGAGTAACTCAAAACCTTTTGGGTTACTCTCCAAGATTCTTGTCCTAATTTGGAAAATCTGCTTCGAAATCACTCATTTATTAAACGTGTTATATAAATTGAGACACCTTAGCCGTAATTTTGCAGCCGAAATAAATAAGATATGACTTCAAACAATATTGAAGAGTATTGTACGTTTTTCAAATAAAAGACTCAAAGTATGACAGTATTAGAGAAATATATTTGGATAGTAAGAACACTCTATAACAAAGGAGATAGAGGGTTGTCGCTGAAAGAACTCAACGACAAATGGATACATGACGAGAACATCAGCAATGGAGAGCCTTTGCCACGGCAAACCTTCGACCGATGGAAAGGAAACATTCTGATGATACTCGGCGTGAACATTGAATGCCGGTTAAAAGGCGGTTACCGGTATTACATCTCCAATCCAGAATGTTTGAGTGAAGGTGGGCTGGTCCGTTGGCTACTGGATACGTATTCTATAGCAAATACCTTGTCGCAAAGCATTCAGTTGAAAGACAGAATTCTTGTTGAAGAAATACCATCCAACCGTAACTACTTGACAGACATCATAGAGGCGATGAAGAGTAATAAAGTGGTAACGTTGACGTACAAGAGTTTTATACATGGCTCCTCTCATACGTTTTCTGTAGAACCTTACTGCCTAAAGATGTTCCAAAAAAGATGGTATTTATTGGCGAAGAATCTCGTTGATAACAATCTGCGTATCTATGGGCTTGACCGTTTGGAAAATTTTGAGGAAACCAAAGAGCATTTCACGATGCCCAAGAATTTTGATGCAAACACCTATTTTTCCTCATTCTATGGAATAGTAACAGACGAGACCATCCCTATGCAACGTATTGTGGTTCGGGCCAACAAGCAACATCAGCATTATCTTCGTTCTCTGCCATTGCATCCTACGCAGAAAGAGATATTCACCTGCAAGGACTACGCAGACTTCGAACTGACATTGCGTCCTACCTATGATTTCATTATGGAATTATTGAGTTTTGGAGCAATGATTGAAGTGATGGAACCACAATCTTTACGTCTGGCAATGAAAGGCTGGGTAAGTGACATGTGGGAGTTATATGAAAATGACTAACAAAACAGCAAAATAATATAGATATCATGTACAAAGGAAACAAAGGATTTATTTTAAAGTTCGGTGACTTTGCAAAGACTCTCAGTTTGGAAGATTGGAAGACAACTTCGTTGGAAGATTTAGATTCCGACACAGAGTGGGTAGCTATAGTGACTGATGACGCAGAAGCTTATCTCAATGAAATAAATGCGATAGTCACAAAAATGAAACACCCGAAGACTTGCTTTGTGATAGATTTGCATCCATGTGCCAATTACAAGCATTTACAGAAACTATGGGACAATTATATGATGGTCGACAGGGAATCCGTGGAAGTACTCCTTAGTTTCATCCATCATCACTTGGTAAATCATTCCATGATAAGTTTTACGATACAAGATTTTAGAGTATGTAGTGTTCCCTATCCTTTTGTAAAGGCTGTATCTGCTGACATTGTAAAGGATGCTCCTATTGACCCAAATGCACAAGCCATGTGTTATGGTCTATGCTTCGAACAAGCCTGTGGACTTGAAACTTCTTACGTGAACGCCTTTGCAAAAACTACTGACAAAATTGGTGAAGGCAAGTCTGTGCCATGGTCTATACAGTACTCGTCAGACAATGTCATCGAGGCAATATTCTTTTATGAACGTAAATTTTAATTTAAAATATTTTCATCATGAACAATTTAACAAAAAAACTGGCTAACTTATACGAGCCAAAATGGAATGAACTGAAACAACAGTTGGATGCTAAAGGCATCAAGGTACAAGCACCTTTTATGCTGGGTGTAGCATTGGAACATAACAACCAAGGAGGTTATGTTGACGAGAGTTGGTGGACTGATGCCGACTTGAAAGTCATGGTGTTCGGTCAGGAACCTCTCAATTGGTCTATGCCAATATTGGATGATGGCTCCCAAGTACAGTCTGATGATTTCGTAGAACTATACCAGCGTTTTTATTCTGACAACTATAAAGGGGAATATTTCCTTACAGATTCTGACAACCACTTGGCTAAGAATAAGTTCTTCAGCATGGGATTCAATGGTATCATGTCGGGTATCAAAGACTTCGTTCTCGGCGAACAGTATTCCGACAAGAAAGTAGCATACCTTTGGAACAACATATCGAAGTTGTCCTTAGGAGGACGCAAGGGTGTTGATTCTGGCATTCATGATTTGGAGAAAGAATACTTCCATGTCATCCCTCAGGAGATAGAGATATTGAAGCCTGATGTTCTCGTCTTCTTGACTGGTCCTGGTCAAAACACCTATTACAGCTACATCCAAGATAACTTCAACGTAAAGGGTTCGCCAATTTCTTTGGCTGGAAATGATATTGACGCAGTGGCAAAACTCGACATTGAAGGCGTCAGCCTTGCTTACAAGACTTACCATCCTACAGCAACCAAAAATGGAGATAGAGGCATCACAGATGCCGAGAAGTGGAAGTATTATCATGCCATTTTAGATGACATGAAGGAACATATCCATGATATTTTTCTAAAAGGCAAATAAATCAACTTATGGGAATTGCGACATTTAATAGCATATTGCACCATATGCGGAATAGAAACGCTGATAGTACGGATGATGACATCTTTGAAGATGAACTCCATAATACTATACGTAGGCTGAATTTTGCTGAAGAACAGGATGAAGCCAAGACTCTTCTGTCCGACCTTCGGTCTATGGCAGAAAAACAAAAAATCTGCCTTGTTGAGTATGTGCTTTTGGATTTTGTCATGGGGAAAGGGTGCACGGAATGTTCGAAGACCATTTGTGAAGATGCTTTTGGCAAGCATCCTACGTTTGCCGACATGATGCACCATCCTTGGTTCAAGCACCTGATGAGTCATCCTGTAGCAACAGAGCCCTACAGTCCGCTTCCTCCTATAGTACGTAATGATGCCTACTATTGGCATAGCTTCCATTTTCCTCTATTCTACTATCTTCAGGAAGGTAACAGTTTGGCTTTGGAAGTATTGGATTATCTTGCGACAAAAGGCGACATTCCTTCCATGGAACGTGTGTCACTTTACTACTTCGATAAATGCCAATTTTCCAAGGCGTTTCTTTTATTTAAAGCATTGCATGAGAAAATGCAGACAACCGAATGGTATGATTGGGCGATTAAGCAAGAAATCACCTACAAACTCGCTCATCTATATACCTATGGAGAAGGTGTAGAGCAAAATCTCGACAAAGGGGCTCAATACTACAAAGAGCTTGAAAATGGCTACAACTGGGGAAACAGAGCCCAATACCAGTTGGGAAGGATGGCTGAGCAAAGGCATAACTATCTGGAGGCGATGTATTACTATCGTAAAAATATAGATTGTAGCGAGTATGGCAAGTACAGCTTCTACAGGAGAGATAAGCCGAAAGACTTGTTTCCACTTCGATTGGAGATTGCTTTTAGACAGATGAAGAAGAAGCTCAACCCTATAGTTGACTGTCTGACACTTGCGACTTGCCAAAAATGTAACGACATGGTTCTTCAGTTGAAGGTCATGATGAATGCAATAGTCACAATTGAATGGGGTGATGGTGAAACTGAATCAGTAAAATGGAAAGTGGATGACTGGGGACAGGTAAGACATTCATATCAATCGCCAGGCTATTACTGTATTACAATAAAAACAGACGAGGAGAACGTATTGACTGGATTCCATATTGTTTCTCACAAGGCAATATGCTCAATAGACGTTTCCGGCTGTAAGGGATTGACGCATCTATTGTGCCCAAATCAAATGTTGAAACAAATGTCTTTAAGCAAGACTGAATATCTCTCTGTGCTTGATGTACATGGAAATAGGCTGCAAAGAATCAACCTCAGAAAGAATCCGTTGCTTACAATCGTTGATTGTTCTAACAATCCGTTGCAAAAGATAGAAGCAGTGAAGCATCCTCCATTCAGTTTAATGTGCATAAGAAAAACAAGGCTGGGAACTAAAGCAAAAAGGAGATTTCATGAAATCGTTCGTTTGAATGCAGGTCGATTATTGAGTGAGGGCTTTGTTAACCAATTGACAGAGCCGCTTTTGCCTACGTTGCTGTTTTATATAAAGAACAGCACTTGGGAAGATGTCTTGGCATGCTTGCAACAGAAAAACGAAGATTCAAAGGTAAATAATAACTTCACGGTATTGCACAAAGTCTATGCCTTGCTTAAAGCATATCGTCACGTCACTCCGTGCCCATACAAAAATGGTTTTATGTGGGCGTCAGGAACATGGGTAGTTATTGCACATAAGTTTAAAACCAAAAGGACGGGGCAAATAGTAGAAAGTCAGGCTCTCGAAGAAGAGTTCTATTTGTATGAACGCCCTTGGAGTATGATTCTTGGAACACCAGTAAAAGCATGGGACAATCGCCTGCCTTTCATGATGCTTCCACAACATCCAAATGCCTACTATGCAGCCATGTGTTTATATAATATGGTGGACAATAACACTGAAATGAAGAAACATAAAACTCATAAATAGCTCATTTTAAGCTATTCGGCAGATTTTAGCGTGATTTTAAAAAAAATCCAATCCGTTCCTCCCTGCTTTTCATTTTCTTTTTGTAATTTTGCACCCCGAAAAAATAAGATTGATTTGATATAAAAGGATAATACACAGAGAATAATGAAAAAAGGATTGTTTGCACTCGCCTTGGGTACTTTCACCCTCGGAATGGCGGAATTTATTATCGAGGGAATTCTCACAGATGTGGCACACAACATGAATGTGAGCATCCCGCAAGTGGGTCATCTCATCTCCATTTATGCCCTGGGCGTTTGTGCAGGAGCCTTCTCCCTGATACTGATGCACAAGTATCGCCCTAAGCATATCCTGCTTTTTCTTACGTCGTTGGTGGTGATAGGAGCCATTATTGCCACTGTTGCCCCTAACTACTGGCTGTTGCTCTGCGCCCGCTTTATCCAGGGTTTGCCACATGGTGCTTACTTCGGAACGGCAACGATCGTGGCTGTGAAAATGGCCAAGGAAGGCAAGGAAACCAAGGCTGTGGCAATGATGTGCGCCGGAATGCCTTTCGCCAACCTGATGGGTGTTCCGCTCGGTACATTTCTCAGTCATACGATGTCCTGGCGAGTTCCTTTTCTGATGTCTGTGATATTGGGACTGCTCACTTTGTATATGATCTATCGCTGGGTACCTAATGTAGAGGCATTGCCCAATAAGGGAATGAAAGCACAGTTCAAGTTCATGCGCCATCTGGCTCCCTGGCTCATCATCGCAGCCACTTTCTTAGGCAATGGCGGCATACTCTGCTGGTTCAGTTACATCTCGCCTTTATTGCAGTGGAACGGCGGGTTCAGTGCTGCCAGCATTTCTGCACTGATGATTCTTGCAGGATTGGGTATGGTGGTAGGCAATCAGGTGAGTGCCTTGCTTGCCGATAGGTTTAAGCCAGGACGTTTTACCTGTTATCTCCAGTTCTTGGCAGCTGCAGCCCTGCTTGCCACTTTCTTCCTTTCCCACATAGGATGGGTTTCGGCAGCCATGATGTTCATCTGCTGTGCCTGTCTTTTCGGAATCGGTTCGCCAGAACAGTTCCTGATAGTCAAGCATAGCGAGGGTGGCGAGATGCTCGGAGGCTGCTGCATTCAGGCGGCATTCAATTTGGGAAATGCGCTTGGTGCTTTCTTCGGAGGAATACCTGTGGCAATGGGATTGGGTTATCATTTCCCTGCTCTTATCGGTGTACCTATGGCTTTGATGGGAGCCGTCTGCCTGCTGGTCTTCCACAAAAAGTATGAATAAACATAAAAAGAGGGAGTGTCATGGATTTACGACACGCCCTCTTTTTATGTTTGTTCTTGTGTAAAATTATTCCTTGTTTTTTGATTTCTTCTTTCTTCGATGTAAAATAATATATCCGGATATTAGCACTAAGGAAATCAGCAGTCCGGAGATAAAGACGAAGAGGTCGGAAAGCGGACCCAAGAGGGGAGAATAGCATCTGCCCACATGCAGTTCGAGGGCTACATTCCAGAGAGAAAGGGGAGTGCGGGATAGTAATTCAGGCGTGGAAACAGGAATGTCTGCGCCCTTGCTATAATCGAAAACTACCGCTCTGCCACCGAAGAAATCCTTGGAGAAACCGCTGGTCAGTGTACTGGAAATCGGAATCATCGAATTGTCATGATGAGGCTTCCCCGTAAAGTAGTCCAGGATAAGTTCCTGCTCCGGATACCAGCGGAACAAACCGCTGAATGAACCTATCAGCCAACCGCCTTTGCCGTCGCTTTCAAATACGTTTACTCCCATCGGACTTACCTTTGGAGTCTGGTTTTTGTCGAGCAGTCGTGGCTTCTGACTGAAGGATTTATCTACATAGAGAAAACCCTCAGAGGTAGATACAAGCCAGTTGTTCTCAGCCGCATTCCATCGGATGGCACGGAGCTTGTCGTGCCATACATTGCCGTCTTTTATCTTCTGTTCAGTCTTGTTGAGAGCCAGTGGAATCATCAATGGTGGGCGCAGGCACATACCGGTAATCGCCAGCCAGAGGGTGAGGATGATGGTGGTATAACCTATCTTGTTGTGCCATTTCGCATTCCACACCATCCGCTTGCCGAGAACCTTCATCCTTTCCTTGATTTCTGTAGGATTCAGTTCGCTTTCCTTCAGTTTCTTATCCTGCAGTCCGTTTGCTAACAAACGTTTTTGTCTGCGGATGCGATAGGGTAAAACAAAGAGGACGATACCCGTTAGCGATAGGATGATGAGTACGATGGCGATGGCATCTACCACCAGTCTGCCCGTAAGTCCGAAGAAGGCTCCGCTGTGCAAAGCCCAGACAGTCTTGAATAATGATTCCGTTGGAATAAAATCATCTGGTTGGGCAATAATACTTCTTTTTGTGTAAAAACTATTTTCAGAATGTGCGGATTGTATTTTTGCGAAACTGTCCGATTTCTTGTGGGTCGTAATTTCGTAAATGGCAGAACGGGTCAGGGCTATAACATTCATGCTGTCTGGAGTAAGTGTGACGTCTGCCATCCTTTCATGATGATCAGGGAGAGATAGCTTGATCCATCTTCCTCCAAGGGTATTCTTCCCATGAACATCATTCCTCTTCGCCTTGTCAGCTTCGAAATAATAAACGTCCCGAAGGGCTGCGCACCAGATTCTTCCATCTTTGGTACAGACCAGATGGCGGATGTTCCTCTCATCTATTTGTTCCGGAAGTCCTTTGTTGAAATCCTCCCAGTTTTGCATTTTGCTGTCTGTAAGCCATACGCCTGCATAGCCATACGCCAGGATGCCCAGAGGCGATGGGGTAGAGCCTTTGATGATACCATTGTTGAAGTTGCGGATATGATAGGCAGGAGGCAGTAAACTTCTGCTCACGGCACAGTCTGCAAATAGTTGGCGGTGGTTCAGGATAATGCCTGAAACGCAGAATACCAGCATGAATACGGACAGTACGAGTCCGAACCAGCGGTGGTATTTCTTCCATGTAAAGTGCTTGTTCATTCTATTGTTCATTATCTTTTGTATTTTGGGCTGCAAAGGTACTGATAATCCCCGATTCGTACAATACCTAAAAATAATGATTTCAAGCCCTGCGCCGTATTTATTCTGTGAGATGGGCAGGGAACCTTTCTGCTTATTCCCCGAAGTTTTTCTCCAGAATCTTATTTAGCAGGAAGGTGGCATTCTGGTTTCTTGCCACGCCTCGCTGTATCTTATAAGTATAGGTGACATCCGTGCCTAAGTCTATCTCAAAACAGAAGTTGTGGAACTTGCCCGACGGATCATTCTCCATCTTGGATAATTCCAGGTCGTGGGTGGCGATGATGCCGCTAACAGGCAACTTGGAGATGGCTTCGAGGAATTTTCTGGAACCGTTCAACTTGTCCAGCGAATTGGTGCCCTTCAGGATTTCATCGAGAATAATGAGGGTTTTCAGTCTCTCGCTTCTCTCACCGCTTGCACTTCCCTTGCAGAATTTCAACAGTTCTTCCAGTCGGATCAGCTCTGCATTGAAGTAAGAGATGCCATGCGTCAGGTCGTCTGTGGTTCTCATGCTGGAGAACATTCTGAAGCGGGAAATCTTCAGATGGTCGGCAAAGACAGGCATTCCTGCCATCGCTAAGATATAATTCACGCCCAATGAACGGAGGAAGGTACTCTTGCCCGCCATGTTGGCTCCCGTGATGATATAGTAGTTGCCGTCCTTGACCGTGAAATCGTTCTTCACCGCCTTGGCACCGAGGAAAGGATGATAAAGGTTCTTTCCCTCGAAGATGATTTCTGGCAATTCTTGCAGTTCCGGTTCGTTGGCTTCGGGATGATTGTATCGGAAGTCGGCCATTGAAACCATTGCATCCATCTCGCTGATCACGTTCACCCATTCCTCCATCTTCACCATATAGGTATTCTTCCATTTCAGAAAACTGCGCACCAGGAAGAAGTCGCTGAGCATGAAGGCATCGGTGAAGAACAGACCGAGGAAGTTGCCCCGTCGGTCGTAACCCTTCAGTATCTTTTCCAGTTGGGCGAATGAAGGCAGTGCATCGGCGAGCGATTCCTGCATTTCCCTGCCCAACTGGCTCTGGAAATTGCGCTGGGCGATGAGACGGAGAATCTGTGAGTAGGCGATGAGCTGATGACGGAGCTTACCGCCATTACTGTCTATCTTGTCGAGGGTTTGCTTGCAAACGAAGAATACCACCATGTACTGCAGCATGACCCACCACAGGGGGATGTTGATGGAGATGACGGAGCAGATAGAAAGGACGACAGAGCCGATGATGCCGATAATCGCCAGCCAACCGAGGACGAGTGAAATCGGAGAACCAAACCATCCCGGTACTTCCATCTTGGAAACTTTCTGCATCGCCTCAGCTACGGCTGCAGAATCTATCTTTTTGCAGTTTCTTTCGCCAAGTGCCAGAAAGTCCATGCGCCAGTCGGGGACTGCGATTTCCTTCTGCAGTTCTGCTCTTTTTCTGATTTCCTTCAGAGAGAGAGGGGTTTCACGGGTGAGGTTGGCAGCTAATCTGTCAGAACCGCCCGATGTGATGGTGCGGCAGATGCGGTTGAAGAGGGAATCCTTGCCGAAGACATCGAGGTCGAAGGCATAGGAATGCTGCGGGTTCAGATACTGTCCGCCTGTTTCAAAAGGAGAGAAGTCACCCTCCCAGGCCTTGATTTCATTCTGATAAACCTTGAGCAGGGCAGCCAGTTGTTCTATCTTCTCCTTGTGGCGGTCGTCGATGCGGCGGATGATGAAATAGACTGCCAGGCACAGAACGGCTCCCACCAGAAAATGACGGGTGTCGCCATCGCATGCAAAATAGCAGATCAGGAAACTTAGGATGCCTCCGAAAGCCAACAGTTCGCCTGTGATAAATCCCGTGTTCTTGCGCTTCAGGGCAGTCAACTCCGAAGCATATTGGTTTGCGTATTTCTGATAATTCTCTTTGATATTCATGATTGTCTGCTTGTTTTATTTGCCATGTATCAGTGATAGATGATGGCAAGATGATAAACTGTTTATGGGGTGCAAAAATAGGGATAAAAACAAAGCTGACCAAATAAAGTTACCCATTTTTAAGTCTTTTATGCGAATATTTGTGGAATTTTTCTTTGTGTTTCCATTTATTCCCCGTACCTTTGCACCCCAGAATTATAATCAGTCAATAAGAACGATAGAAAAAATATAAGTTAGAAGATTATGGAATATATGTCTCAAGAAGGCTATGACGAACTCGTAGCCGAGCTTCAGCACATGGTGAACGTGGAGTTGCCAGCCGTGCGTGATGCTATCGCTGAGGCTCGTGACAAGGGTGACCTCAGTGAAAACTTTGAATATCATGCTGCCAAGCGTGAACAGGGTAAACTGTTGAGTCGGATCAGTTTCAAGCAGAAGGTCTTGGAGAATGCCCGTGTCATCGACAAGTCCCGTCTTAAGAGTGATACTGTAGGTCTGTTGAGCAAGGTAAGGATTACCAATCTTTCCACCAAGTGCAGTATGACTTACAGCATCGTCAATCCTCATGAGGCGGATCTTCATAATGGCAAAATCTCCATCAAGTCTCCTATCGGCAAGGCTCTTTTGGGTAAGAAGGCAGGCGAAGAAGTAGTGGTGAAGGTACCTGCAGGCTTGCTCAAATTCCGCGTAGAGAGCGTGGAATTATAATGATGTTATAAACTCAATAATTCAATAAAAACCATACAAAAAGTAAATGAGACACCTAACTCGTATGTCCCGTAACCTCTCGAGATGGGGGGGCGGTTTCACTTATTTGTATCTTTCCCTAATGCTCCTGTGCTTCTGTGCCATAGGAGCCAAGGCTGCAGATACTGATAAGAGTGTAAAATTCAATTCTGGCGTCCGCTATTCGCAGTGGGTGATTAATTCACGTGCAACAAGTTTTAATGCCAATACCACTAAATGTGGCATGGCAAAAATTACCGACGGTAAAGTCGCAGAAGCAAGTTTCGGTAAAACGAGTCTCGACTATGTTCCTGGTCTTGTTGCTAAATCTATGATTGAAGCAGCAGATTATTATCAAGACTTTACTTGGTCAAAGCCTTGGTTCTTGAGTGTTAAGGAATATGGTGACAAATACTATGGTTCTGTAGAAAACAAAGGTGGCAGTCTTGATAATCTCAATGCTGTAAAGCTCTATATTGGTCTCTATTACAATACAAATGCAACAGAAACAGACAAGAGCAATTACAAGACTGCTATTAGCAGAGCACAGGAAGGACTCAAAGCTCATAACACGAAATACGCCATCAAGAGCGGAACTCTCGCTGGAGAGAATGTCGTAGGTGGCTGGTTCCACAAAGAAGCTTACAACAACCAGATGTGGCTGGATGGTGCCTATATGGGTAGCGCACTCTTGGCTCAAATTGTCAACTTCAATGGCACAGGAAGTAATGTATTCGGAAGCACAACTGCAGACTGGGATATGGTAACCAAACAGTTAAACATTGTTTGGAATATGTGCTGGAACGCTAACGACAAACTGATGTATCATGCTTTCGAGGCAAATGCAGGAACAAAAGAATCAAACTCTCATGCTGACACATGGGCTGGCTTGAATGGAACAACTAAGCCTTATACATTCCACTCTGCAGCCTACTGGGGCAGAGCCAATGCATGGTATCTCATGGCTTTGGTAGATGTATTGGAAGCCATGAAGAATGCTGGTCAAGAGAATACAACCAATTATACTACTTTGAAGCAGCATCTCGCAGACCTTGCTGCTGGTATTGCTGCACATCAGGATGCAAAGACTGGTGGTTGGTATCAGGTGATGGACAAAGATGCTTCCTTCACTGCATCATCTTACAATAGCAAATGGAGTGGCAAACCTGCCAGTGTAACAAATTATATTGAGACATCAGCTACAGCTATTTTTGCAGCAGCTTATTTCAAGGCTGTTCGTTGTGGCTTGCTCGAAAGTACCACTCAATATGATTATAAAACGATTGCCAAGAATGCTTTCGAGGGTTTGGTAAACAACTACACCTATCTGGATGCTAATGGCGATATGCAGATTTGGGGCAGTTGTCGTTCTGCTGGTTTAGGTGGTGGCACTGGTACTGACTATGCTGCTAAAGGAAAGAAATATCGTGATGGCTCCAATGAGTACTACTTGTTAGGCTATGATGTTCCTATGGTTAAACAGTCTGATAAGATTACCGAGGGCAAGGTTCTCGGTGGCTTCATCATGGCTGCTACTGAGTACGAGCGTGCTTATCAGAATCAGAACCCGGAGAGCAAGCAGATTCTGTTTGCCAAGGACTTGGCTCCAAGCTATGACTTCACAACTACTGATGGAAAACTCGATGCAACAGCTTATGGAAGCGTTGATGGTACCATTACTTATCAGTGGTATAAGAGTGATAAAACAAAAATCGCAGATGCCACATCTGCTACTTATACTCCAACAGAAGATGGAAGTTATTATTGCGAAGCTACTGCTAATGGTAAAACTATTAAGACAAGCACCGCCGATGTAACCGCCAATTCGTCACCTTCTCCAACGACTAAATATACCGTCAATGCAACAGCTGGCGAAGGTGGGACTGTATCTATCAAGAACGGTAACGAAGATGTCACCTCAGGTTCTACTGTTGTTGCAGGATCAACTATTACGTTTACTGCAAATCCTGCAAGCGGCTACAAGTTCAAAAATTGGATTGTAAACAATACTACAAATGAAGAGACGAGCACTACACTCACAATCTCAAATATTGCCGCCAACACTATTGTTGTTGCAAACTTTGAGAAAAACAATGCGGATACTCCTGTTGGAACATCCAAGGCAACCTTTAGTAACTTGAATGAACTTGCAAACGGTATAATAACTGATGGAGCTATAACTCTTACTCCGAAAGCATCTTCTGGCATAGAAATTTCAGGCAATGGTTTCAAAATTAAGAATGGAGGCTTTACCATAACTGCTACCAATGGTGCTAAAATTAAAACAATTAAAGTAAAACAAAGTTCCACAAATAGAGAACTAACGTTCGTTCCATCAGGAACAAAGTCGTCCACATCAAGTGACTTTACGTTTGAATATTCTTATACGAACTTACCTGATAAAATAGATGTTACAGGTCCAAGTAGTTTTTTGACAATTTCTGACATCGAAATCGAATACGAGACTACAGGCTCAACTACCCCTGCAACCGACCTCACAGCAACATACGCAGAGGGAACATTGTCTGTCGTTGCCAACGAAGGGGCTCTCACTACTTCTACACTTACAGTAAAAGCAGGAAAAACCACATTGGAAGAAGGTACTGACTACAGCGTAACCTACGCTTCAAGCAACACAAAAGCAGTGAGCGTTTCTGCCGATGGCAAGACACTTACTTCTGTCAATAAGGGAGAATCAGCTACAATCACAGCAACCATCACACCTGTCGACAAGTCCAAATACAACGCTACTACTGCCCAATTTACCATCAGCGTAACAGGAAGACAGCTCGTACCAGCATTCTCTTCTGCTTCAGTAAGTGCCAATGAAGGCGATGAGGCAAGAGTTTTGCCTACACTTACCGTCAAAGACAAGATTAGCGGACAGGAAATGACCGACTACACCGTGATGTACACTTCTGGCAATGAAAATATAGCCAAAGTAGTAGACGGAAAATTGACATTTGTCGGCATAGGAAAGACCACCATCACAGCTACAATAACACCCAACAAGGAGACTATCTATGACGGATGCACTTGTAGTTTTGATGTCAGCATAGCAAAGAAGGAAGATGTCAACCCATCTGAGACAACTGTAGTTTACGACTTCTTGACGAATATCGGTGAAGAAGAAACTACCAACTCCAGCATTACAATTGGTACAAACAATATCATGTTGGGCACCAACTTCAAGCAAGGTGAGAACAAATATGTTACCATTACCCCTGCTGGTGATGGCGGTTTCCATGCTGGCGATATAGTAACCATCAAGGGTTACTGTCCCAAGGCAACATCTGGCATTTTGCTCTATGCCAACCTCACAGACGATGAACCACAGTACCAGTCACCAGCATTCCCTGCTACAGAGAAGGAATATACCTTTACCGTACAGGCTGATTGCGACGCTCTCTATCTCGGACGTTTCGGTGGCAGTACAACCTACATTACTTCACTCAACATCACACGTCCTGGAGTAACAGGCAACAAGACCCGTCTCACAGCAGCCTTTGCTGAGCATAGTAAAGTGGTCATCAACAAGACAGACAACTACACCATGTCATTGCCTCAACTCACCGTAAAGGCAGGCGACAATGATTTCAGCGCCTACACAGTCGCTTACACCTCTAACGATGAGGGTATCGCATCAGTAGCTGCCAACGGCGAAATCACAATCAAGTCGACAGGTACCGTTACCATTCTCGCAACCATTACCCCAACAGACAAGGATAACTACGAGGGATGTACTGCTACCTACACCATCACGATAAAGGATGCGACACCTCTGACTATCACCACCAACGACGTGAACATCAACGCCACTGATGCCCAGATTAAGCAACCAGACATCAAGGTTTATGGTGACAACGACAAACTCTTGACTCTCGGAACAGACTACACCCTGTCGTTCACTATTGTGGGCAGCAATGTGGAAGAGAACAATGGTGTATTCACAGTTACAGGTGATCCATACAAATGGACAGAGGGCACTTCCACTATCACCGTGACAGCAAAGCCAACAGAATCACTCAGCGAGTTGTTCACCGAAAGTACATTCACCTTTACATATAATGTGGTAAAGGGTAAGCTTACTCCCGTATTCCTGAACAACTTTGCGACGGAGACAGTAAAGGTGAAATATGACACGGACAAGACTAAAAACAAGTCATTCGCCGTGCCACTGATCTATGACGGTGAGGATGTGAGCGAATACTTCAAATACACATACTATATCGACGAACAGGAAGCAACAAAGGTAAACACCAACAACAAAGTTGTAGGTAACAAACTCACAATGCTTCGTAACCTGTCCGTAGGAGAGCACACCATAAAGGTAACTGCTGTCCCTAAGTCAAGTAATACTGACAAAGACAACTATGCTGACGTTTACAATGCACCAGCAGATATCACGTTTAAAATCAACGTAAGCGCAAGTTACATCATTCCAAAAGTAGATTTCAACCCTGCAAATGTTACGATGTACACAGGAACAACTGAGGGTGCGCCTGACGTTTTGGTAACAACCGACGGAACAAATAAAATTGATGAAAACAAATACACCACAAAATGGGTATCGTTTACACCAAGTTTCGTAAAGGTAGACATGACGACAGGTAAACTGGAGGCAGTAAACGAAGGAACTGGTAGTGTCAGAGTCACCGTAAAGGGAGAGAATTTGGAAACGACCACTGCCTTCCTCACTGTATATGTAGATGACCCAGCCTTGTATCGCGCCAAAGAAAAAGAAAACGACGGCACCGATGTAACGTATGGCAACCAGAAGATCATGTGGAACCAGGACAAGACTATGGAGGTGACTCTTGGTGGATGGATGTTCCCTACCGTAAAGGTAGATACACCAAATTATTCAGATGAAGGCTTAAGTAGTACCTATCAATGGGCAAATACAGCTACTCTGCCAAAATGGAAGATGGCAGGTTTTGACCGCTACGTCTCTGGCGAGAAAAGCAAGAACGCACGTCAGGAGAATGGCTCTAACGCCATGCCAAACTCCACACAAATCTCGAAGGCAGACTTCAAGACTAATGTCAATACAATTAGAGACAAGATGTTCAACGTACCATGCTCTGGATCATACCTCGTCTTCAATCCTGTCACAACTGGTACTGTTACGGTACATATCTTCCAGAATGGTGCGTTCGACAGTGGCGTCTATCGTCCTCAGCGTCGTGTGTTTGTCATGGACGAAGAAGGTAACTTCGTACAGTCTACCGCAAGCATCGCCAATGCCAATGGTAAGCCAACTGGAGGTATTAAGTCTGTAAGTAGCTACAAGTGGGATATTAATCCTAATGGAGCCAATACCGCTCCTACGTTAGAGCAGGTAAGAAGTCACTTTAAGAATCTCCCAACCGACTTCGACATGACATCTGAGAAATTCCAGAACAACATCTATGAGAGCAACCTCACTAAAGATGTCGCTCCAAACGATGCTTACGATGAGAATGTGCCAGGTTCAAACGGATGGTGTGTATTAGCTGACTCGCCAGTAACTTATACCTTCAGCGTAAAACCAGGCAAGACATACTATCTCTACAACTTCGGTTCGAAGATAGGTTTCTATGGTTTCTCTTTTAAGAAGAGTGCAACCGAGCCAAAAGTTGACGAGTTTACTTTCAACGACGACCAGACCAATACTATCACGGCAACAGAGGCTGGTTATGTGGCAAAGGTAACTGTTAATCGCAGTATGAAGGCAGGAGTATGGACAACTTGTGTTCTTCCTTTCAGCCTCAACGTACATCAGGTAGATGCTATCTTTGGTGACACTTACAAGTCCGGCAATGTGAACGGTACTCAGATTCTTTACTTCGACCGTGTAGAGAATGGTAAGGTTTACTTTGTACGTCATGCTTACAATACCATCGTGGCCAACAAACCATTCCTTATCAAGCCAAGCAAGGATGTAGAGAGCATCAGCACCGCTGCTGCAACAGAATTTCCTTACGTAACTATCGAGGCAACCAAAATCGAAAATGGTAAACCTGACGATTGGTGTACTGGCAATGGCTATACATGGGCTTCAAGCTACAGCAATGATATGATTGTAAAGGAAGGCGATGGCTTCATCAGTAATAATGATGGTTCGTTCAAGAACTTCGTAGGACCAAGCGGTACCTTGAAAGGCTTCCGTGGTTATCTGAAACGCCTTAACACCCAAGCAGGTGCCAAACCTATGATGCTCCAGGTGGTAAGCAGCAGCAACGTAGATGGCGACAATGGTGAGACTACAGGTATCGAGGATTTGATTATCGATGCTGACGGACAGTTGATGCCAGCCAACGGAAAGGTTTACAACATCAACGGACAGTTGGTTAGCGAAGATGCCAACAGCTTCCAGTCGCTGCCAAGTGGCATCTATATTATTAATGGTAAGAAGTATATTAAGTAAGAACGATTATAATCATGAATAATAAAGTATATTTAAAACCACAGATAAAATGTGCCCCGTTACCGATGGAAAACTTGCTGGCAAGCTGGTCGAAAACCGGGACAGAAAGTCTTACAGATCCCGAAAATCCTCAGTCTGGTCCTGGCTATGGTGGAACTGGCGGTGAAGGAGAGTTGTCCAAGGAGCACTGGGGTAGTATTGACTCCTGGGATTCCTGGGAATAACCCCCCAATCCCTCTATAAATAATTAATCGCCCTGAAAAGGCTGAGCATTCATCTCTATTTGGAAATGAAATGCTTGAGCCTTTTCAGGGCGATTTCTTTTATTCTCCTTTGATTTCCCAATCCTCAATATTACCCTTCGAAGAATCTAAGTTGATACCTACTTTCATTTTTCTTACCATAGCCTGATCCTTTCTTCTTCTAAGTATTTATACCCTGCAAAAAATACGAAGTTTTTGGGGGAGCACTTTTAAAAATGGTGGAAAAATTTGGAGGTTACGTAAAAACATCGTATATTTGCATATAAATAGTTTGAATAATGAGCAAATATAATTTTAATATAGACAATTATCATGCTATAGGGCATGCTGATATCGAAATAGAGGGTATCACAGTTATCGCAGGTAGCAATGGCTGTGGAAAAAGCACTATGTCCCGTTGGTTGTATTATATCGTCAATACGTTGTCAGTATTAGACAGTTTCTTTTTCTCTGATTTCAGAAATATGGTTATCAAATCATTAGAGAAATATTCTAATGCGCTGGATGATATCTCAAATTATCTGGATGATGATAAAAAAAGATTGTTTGACCATACCTTATCATTAATGACAATGGCAACATTGAGTAATGGTGGTATGGAGAAGTTCGATGTTTATTATAAAAGAGCGATCGGCTTACTTGATGACATGCTGGTAAACTTTCTTCAGAAAGAGCAGAATCCTCAGCAGGTGTGTAGAGTGCTTAATCTTTTTGGGGTTACTGATCATAATCATGTTCATGAAGATATAGAAAGAAATTCCATTCAGTTGTTTTCTGAATATCTTCAGAAATATGAAAACAGCAAAAAAAATCGCCCCATCAGTTACTTGAAAGAGAAAATCGCTTCTGTATATAGGGAAAAGGATGGCTTTCCTGCCAGCATAAGCTTCAAGGAAGATGAAGTGGAATTGCTTGTTGATAGACTTGGAAAGATATATAGTTTAAATAATGCTATATATATAGGAACGCCAGCTGCTATTTCTCTTCGTCAATCAGATAGGATTCTGATGACTTCCTTAGCTAATAAAGTGGTTCACGTAAATGAAAAAGGAAGTAATTATTCTGGTAGGCAGGAATTGCTCAATTCCATTAATAGAATGATAGATGGTTCTATCGTAGAAAAGGAAAATTTCGATACTGTAGATTTGGTTTATCGCAGCAGAAATGGTAAGGATATTAGACTCGAAGATCTTGCATCGGGATTCAAACCGCTGGTTTATATGCTTCGTCTGATAGAAAACGGGTGGCTGACAGAAAACACTTTGTTGGAGATTGATGAGCCTGAAACAAATCTTCATCCACAATGGGTGGTAGAGTTGGCGCATCTTCTTGTTTGTATCAATAAAACTTTCGGAACCAAGATACTCATCACGAGTCACAATCCCGATATGGTTTCTGCCATCAGATATATATCTGAGAAAGTGGGAGTATTGGATACTACTCGTTTCTATCTGGCAGAACAGCGTGAAAGTTCTGACATGTTTGACTACAAAGATTTGGGCAGTGATATAGAACTGGTATTTGGGTCATTCAACAAATCTTTTGATACGCTTCAGAAATACGTAGAGAACTATGGCGAAATTTAAGATTGGTAATTATCAGGGAATCAAGATTGATTGTTGGACTGCAAAAGATTTAGTCGGCTTGCATCATTTGATGAAGCAGGAGGGATGCCCAAATTCAGAAAATCTTTTCTCTGACACAGATAAGACAATAGAACTTGATGAAGTTCAGAGACGAATTTCTCAAAAGCATCATACAGATAAGAAATCTTCTGCAGATATGCTGTTGCATGTGAATGATAAGAGATTACTTTTGGCCGATGCAAAATTCCGACTAAGCAATACCAGAAATTTGGATTCAAAGGAGATAGCAAAAAAGGTTAGTGAATCAAAGGCAATGGTTACTTCTAACTATTCTTTTGATAACAGTTTCTATGTTTTGCTGACAAAGAAAGCTGCATCTCCTTCCAATTAAAATAGGCTTAGAAGAAATGTAGGAAATAATCCAAATTATCAATTTATGGATGCCGTTGAATTTCATAAACTGTTTGAGGATTAATATTCTGCTGAAAAATAAAAATAGATATTAAATAGACAGGCCAATGGGAACTTTCCGATCTATAGATGAACTGATCAGAACGCTTGAGCGAGAAAAGATTTTGCTGAAGGAAATGTTTGCGAAGCGACATTCCCTTCAGTTTCGTTATGACTATGCTCTGGAAATGACTGAATACAAGGAGGAACGAATCCGATTCCTGATAGAGAATGGGGTGATTCGTGATACGGGCGACTGTCTGGAGATGGAGGACGTGTATCAGAAATTCTTTGAGGATGTACTGGAAGTGAATGAGGAAATCAATGTTTCTTCGGTGCGTGATTATATCTCTGTCTTGAAGGAGAATATCGACTATTATCTCAAGGAAAATAATGAAACTCGCAAATATAAGTATCTCAAGGAAGTGCGCCGATGTCTGAAGACGATAGCTTTGGCTACTGTTCGCAATGTCTTGGACCTGAAGCGTAATATGGATAATACTTATAAGAATGAGCCTAATTACGAAATCAAGAAATCGAAACTCCAGCGACTGGGCGAGAAAATGAAGAACATATCACAACTCATCACCGAGAGTGAACGGGTGATAGATACCGAACATGTCTTCTTCTCTATGGCGATGGATGTGCAGATGAAAAACGTAGTGAATGATGTGCGTTTGCAACTCAACGAGTCTTATCACAATCTCCTGGAGATAGAACGCCAAATCATCCAATACCTCAATATGATAGATTATCAGAATCGCATCTTCGAAAAGGTGAAGAAACTGAAATATCTGAAAGATCAGTTTAGGTGGGAGGAAGCCACGGATGTAAGACAGGTCGTTGCTGGTCGAAATGCAGTCTGGATGGAACCGCAACCTAAGTATTACATCAAGTTGTCGATAGATAATCTTCGTACATCCGATGAGGCTTTGCAATGTATCAATATTCTTTCTGAAAAGCTAAAAAAGAGAAAGGGACGACGGCTGGATCATCTTGCAGAACCTATCCCAGATGATTATCTTAAAGGTAACAAACAGAAGTTGGAGGCTGTGAATCTGCAGGAAATCTATAATGCCTTTTCGGCATCGAGTACCCATCTCTTCGCCTTCGTGATGAATTATCAATATGATAAAAAACAAAGCAGGGAGGATAAACTTGTATATTTTTGCCAGATAGCTTCGCAATATGTGGATAAGTTGAAATTTACAGGCAATTATGCAGAGGCTGACGGAGTGGAATATCCTGTGATACTTCCGAGATAAAAATACGATTCTTTCTACGATAAAAGAAGACAGGACAATGAATAAATTGAACTATACAGAAGAAATCTTTAATATTCTGAGCAGAGGCGGATTTATTTCCAACAATAGTGTTCAGACGAAAATTAAGCGATATTATGATGCCATAGAAGAGCAACAGACTGAATATGATGAATATTACAATGGTATCGGTTTTCATCTGGAAGCGGGTGATGGTTATTTCTTTTTTACTCGCAAGGAAACGAAGGTGGATTTGCAGCGCAAGTTGGAAGCGGTGAGCAAGTGGATAGATTATCTCACCTTTCTGAAGACTTATAATTCTGCCTTCGGATCTGGTTTGGTATTCTCTGCGGCAGATATCGTGGTGAGAATCAATTGCGATATGGAACTGAAGGAATTGGCAGGAAAACTCTTCAGCGAGAAAAAATCATATGATGAGATAGTGGAGAAACTGATCAGTGAATTGGAACGAATGGGATTCATTGAGCAGCAGGATGAAGTGGAGAAAACCTGGAAGGTATTGGCTTCATTCCATTATATCGAGGAGTTGATAGATTGCATATCGATTACCGATGATATTGAAGAAAAAGAAGAGGAGGAACAGCCATGAGATATCTGAATAAAATCATATTTCTGAATAGTGCCCATATCCCATACGCTGAGGTGAAACTCGATGGAAATGTTCATTTCATCGGCACCCAGGGTGTGGGCAAGAGTACCTTGCTCCGTGCGCTGCTGTTCTTCTATAATGCAGATAAGTTGCGCTTGGGCATTCCGAAGGAGAAAAAATCGTTTGATGCCTTTTATTTTTCTTATCCCAATTCATACATCGTTTATGAGGTGATGCGTGAGAATGGGGCTTATTGTGTTCTTGCCTTGAAGAATCAGGGACGAGTGATGTTCCGTTTCATCGATGCCCCGTTTGATAGCAAATGGTTTATCGATGAGCATAAACAGGTGTATGGCGAGTGGACTAAGATACGTGAGCAGGTGGGTAAGAAACATGATGTATCTTCGCTCGTAAGCAGTTATGAGATGTATCGTGACATCATCTTTGGAAACAATCGACGTCAGGAACTCCTTTCTTTCCGCAAGTATGCCATCGTGGAGAGTGCAAAGTACCAAAATATCCCCCGCACCATCCAGAATGTCTTCCTCAATACCAAGTTGGATGCCGATTTCATCAAGAATACCATCATCCGCTCGATGAGTGATGAGGATAACAGCATTGACCTCAACTTTTATCGTGAACAGATTAAGGAGTTTGAACAGGAGTATAAGGATGTGAGCCTCTGGACGAAGAAGGAGAAGAATGGCGAGGTGCTGGTTCGCAGAATGGCTGATAAGGTGATAGATGCGTATCGCACCTTGCTGAATAATCGGCGAAGGATTAGTGAGGGGCGTAAGGAACTCAATTATGCAGAGCGTGTGGCCCAGGAACTCCTGCCCCAATATCGTCTTGATATTCAAGAAAGTGAAGCGGAGTGTAATCGGGTTTATCGCCTGATAAGTGAGGAACAGGAAAAATATGGAAAGGAGCGTGATAAACTCTCCCGTGAATTGGGCGTACTCGATGCGCAGCTAAAGAAAACTGCCGCCAAGCGCAAGTATTATGAGGAAATTCATATAGAAGATATCTTGCAGCGAGTAGAGCAGGAAACCATCATAGAAGATGAGCGCAAGCGGCAGGTTGCAATGAAGGCGGAACTGGAGAAATCTTATCAGAATGTGGTGGATAAGTATAAGGCTCTGCTCGAACAGCTCGATATGGATTTGCGTGCCTTCAGAAACAGCAAGACCACCTTGCTCAATGAGCATCAGGCTGCCTTGGTGACCCAGAAGGAAACGCTGCTGCAAGAATTGAGAAAGGCAGAAATGGAAACCCGTGAGGTGTTCAGGGAAAAAACTTCGTCTGTGGATGAGATGATTGCGCAACTGGTGCATGATGAAACTGCTTTGAAGATACAGAAGGCGAAGGTGGCTCACGAGAATCCTTTTGCCCGGGAGATGGAGACGAACGAAAAGGAGTTTGCTGAATTTACAGCCAGACAAATTCAGGTAGAAACCGAGATAAGGGAAGTGGAACTGCGCATTGAAACCTTGCGTCAGGAAGCTCTGAATGAATTGGAAATAGCAGAACTGAAATATCAGGCATCGCTCGATGCTCCCAAAAAGCAGAAAACTGATGTGGAGGATGAAATCCGGAAAATTCAGAATCTTCTGGACAAGAGCAAAGGTTCGTTTTCTGAGTGGCTCGATCAAAACAGGAAGGGATGGCAGGAGAATATCGGAAAAGTGGTGGATGAAGAAACGATACTATATAATGATGTATTGAATCCGCAATTGGTTGCTGATTCATCTGCATTGTCATCATCTTCATCAGCGGCTTCTCTCTATGGCGTAAATATCAATCTGACCGCTGTAGAGCGAAAATTCAGAACTCCCAAGGAATTGAAGGAGCAACTCGCTGAAAAGGAACAGCTTCGTGCTGACATCATCAAGCAGCTGAATGATTTGCTGAACCAGCATGAGGAGAATCATAAAACCTTGAAGGGAAAATATCTGCTTCAGATAAGAAAGCTGAATGAATCGCTTCATGCTAAAAAGGCAGAAATGCAACTGCTGCCTCAGACGGAAAAAAAACTCAAAATGCAAGCGCTGGAGTTGGAAAAACGTTTGGAAAAATGGCGCAGCCAACAGATGGCTGAATTGGAAGATAAGCAGAATGCACTGGTTGCCGATAAGGTGAAGAAGGAAGAGAATAAACACCAACTGGAGATGGATTTGCAGCGCAAGCTAAAAGCTCTCCAAGCGGAATACAACAGACAGGTTAAGCAGGAAACACAGACTTTTGAAGTCTTTGCCAACGATATTCAGGCGCAGATAGAAGAGAAGCAGAACCAGATGGATGCTCGCAAGCAGGAACTCCTGAAAGCCCAGCGCGATGAACTGCATGGTAAGGGTATGGATACCCAGACTTTGGATGCTTACAACAAGCGCATAGCAGAACTGGATGCTGAGTTGACATATATCAGAAAGAATCGTGATGTGGTGGCGGTTTACAGGAATGAAAAGATAGAACTTTTTGACCAAGAACCTGCCGTAAGACAGAATCGAAAAAACAAGGCTGAGGATAAGACTATGCTCGAGGATAAATTCAGGCAGCGCAGTGAACGCCTTCAATTGCAATTATCTGAGGCACAGAGTCAACTGACTAAGCTGCAGACTGCTTTGAAAAAGCTGGATGCAGGATTGAATGCAGTGAGGAGTTTTAGACGTGACGAAACCTTGTGCCCATTGGAAAGTAATGAAATAGAGGAGAAGATCACTACCAAAGATTGTCTGACTATCGTGGAAGAATTGAAGCGCCAAATCTATGAGGATGGTCGTTCGCTCGACAACTTCAAGAAGCAATCTCAGCAATTCTTAGGTATGTTCTCTGCTCACAACACCTTCCACTTCAATGTAAGTCCGGTAACGGAAGAGGAGTTCATCGCTTTCGCATCCAATCTCTGCGAGTTTGTGGAGAATGATAAAATCTCGGAATATCAGAAGCGCATCAGTGGAAGATATACCGATATCATCTTCCGAATCTCCAAGGAAGTGGGCGATCTGACCCGTCGGGAAGGCGATATCGGCAAGACCATCAACGATATCAACCACGATTTCGAGGAGCGGAATTTCGCAGGTGTTATCAGGGAAATCGCCTTGCGCCCGTTGAAGACCAATGACCAGTTGATGCTTCTCCTCTTGCGTATCAGAGACTTTGCAGAAGAAAATCAATTCAATATGGGAGAGATGGATCTCTTTGCCACTGAGTCACGACAGGATGTGAATGCCAAGGCGGTGAAATATCTGCTTGCCTTTATGAAGGGACTTCTGGATGAGCCTAACCGCAAGCAGTTGCAGGTGGCTGACACCTTCAAGTTGGAGTTCCGCATCAAAGAAAATGACAATGATACGGGATGGGTAGAGAAGATAGCGAATGTGGGTTCTGATGGCACCGACATTTTGGTAAAGGCGATGGTTAATATCATGCTCATCAACGTGTTTAAGGAGAAGGCATCGAAAAAATCGGGCGATTTCAAGATTCATTGCATGATGGACGAGATAGGCAAGTTGCATCCTAACAACGTGAAGGGAATCCTCGACTTTGCCAATCGCCGCAACATCCTGCTGGTGAACAGTTCGCCAACTACCTATAATGTGGAGGATTACAAATACACCTATCTGCTCAGCAAAGACAATAGGGCAAACACTAAGGTTACTCAATTGATTAAGAGATTATAAAACCTCTTGCGTGTAGAAATATCGGATGATATGAAACATTTGATGATATGAAATACTTGATGATATGGAAAAGTTAGGATTGGGCGATGCCCGACAGATATTAGCGATGTTGAAGGGTGAGGAGATTGCTTCGTCGAAGCTGTCTCCTCGCATGACGGCTTTGCTGAGGCAGGAAGGATTGTTGATGTTAAAGAGCAATGGGAGTAGATGCAAATATCGTATTGTCGAGGCCATGCGAGAAAGTTGCCGTACCTTGCTATCGCAGGAGTTTGGCTTGAAATGTTCTTTAGAAGAATGGATTTCCGCTTCTTCCTCTATGCAGACGAGGGCAGATATGGTTAGGATGGTAGGTGATTCAAAGGCTAAGAAGGTGAATACATTTCGTGGCTTTCTAGTAGATTGCTATGTTCGGATAGATGCTATGCTGAATGGAAAGCCATTCAGACTTCAGCCGATGGAGGGCAGCTCTGTTTTCATCAATCAGCCGGATCATTTCGAGATACAGGAAGATGTGATAGTTGTGGGTATGGAGAATGCTGAGAATTTCATGCAGATTCGGTCGCAGCGTTGGCTTTTCGATGCCCTGTTTCCTGATAAGCAACTCTTGTTTGTCTGCCGTTATCCACAGGAAAACCTGGAGAATCTCAGGTCATGGCTTCTCCACATCCCCAATCGTTACGTTCATTTTGGCGATTTCGATCTGGCAGGAGTTCATATCTATCTTTCAGAAATTTATGCCCATCTGGGTAATCGGTCTTCCTTCCTGGTGCCATCTGATATCGAGGAAAGATTGGCCGAAGGCAATGCTGCGCTTTACAATCAGCAATATGCCAGATTCAAGAATATGGCAGTAACGGATATCCGCCTTCAGCCGTTGGTCAATATGATTCATCATTATCGCAGGGGATATGAGCAGGAGGGGTATATAAGATAATAGAGATATGATTACTGATGGAGATTATTTCTGATAATAATTATAGGAAATATTCTCCTCTTTCCACTTATCCTTTGCTGCAGGCCGATGGAGCCGCCATGCCGGCACGCAGCATCATTTCCACCTTCTCCGGCTCTACAGGCATGTCTGTATAGCTTCTCACCGATGTACGGTTCATAATATTTTCAAAAATCTGATTCTTTTCCATCATTGCTTTTCTATGTGAGTCTTATTTTTTAGGTGAATCATAGCATTCCATAAGCCAGTCGAGCACATATTCTTGCTTGATTCCATCATGAAACTGGATGGGGTCGTTGTCCAGGGTGAGCAGATATTTTGGAAAATTATCGGAGATGGACTTCAGGGGTGCCAATTCTCTCTGCATCGTGGTCTCATCCCTTACGCTGAGCGATACCTGATAGTATGCCTTGTGTTCACCAATGATTACCACGAAGTCTATTTCTGCATCACCGGCTTTGCCTACATAGATTTCTCCGCCTCGTCGTGCTAGTTCCAGATATACGATGTTCTCCAGTACGTGCCCCAAGTCGCCACCTTTGGTGCCATTGATGACTTGGCGCAGACCTACGTCGGCAAGATAAAGTTTCTGTCCAGTCTTCAATAGCTGCTTACCCTTGGCATCATATCTCTGCACTGGGTAGAAGATATAGCTGTCGGTGAGGGCAGAGACGTAGTTTTCTATCGTATGAGATGTAGTCTTTCTGCCCAGCGAGGTCATGGTATCGCTGATGCGCTTGATTACGGATATGTTGCCTATATTGTCAGCAAGGAATCTTACCACACTTTGCAACATCATCACATCGGTTATCTTTTTGCGGCTCACCACATCTTTCAGTACGATGGTGTTGTAGAGACCTGACAGGTATTCACGCACCATCTCTCGGTCTTGGCTGATTTGGGGAATGTATGGGAAGGAACCCAGTTCGATGTATTGGCGATAGGCAAGCTCTCGGGAAGTATGGGCAGGCTGCGTCTGCATGAATTCTCGGAAGGAGAAAGGGAAGAGCTTGATTTCGATGTATCTTCCGGTGAGCAGGGTGGCTATTTCGCCAGAGAGCAGGTAGGCATTGCTGCCAGTAACGTAAATGTCTACGTTATCTAGCAGGAACAGACTGTCTATCACTTTCTGGAAATTTTCCACCATCTGTATCTCGTCAAAGAAGAGATAGTTCATCTTGTCTGGGCACAGGTTCTGCTTTACGTGCGCGTACAAAATTTTATAGTCGAGGAACGGTTCGTTGTCGAGATCCTCGAAGTTGAGGTTCTGTACTTGTTCTTCGGATACTCCGTCCGAGAGAAGTTTCTCCCTAAACATCCTCAGCAGCGATGACTTGCCACAGCGTCGTATGCCTGTTACTACCTTGATGGCCTTCTTGTCTCTCCATTTCTCCAGGAGATTCATGTATTCTTTACGCTCTATCATATTCTCTTTATGTTCTATTTATTCACTTTGCTATTCCTTTTGCATTCTATCTTGATTGCTAAAAATGAAATGCGCTGCAAATATACGAAAGTTTTTTTGGAAATTTGCAGTGCATTGCAAATTTCTTGTATTTCTTGGTGAAATTTGCAGTGCATTGCAAATTTCTTTCTGTAGAACTGATAACACTTTCTGTAAAACTGATAACCTTTCTATAATCTGTATATCCGAGAATTTGTATTTATTTGGTTTTATTGCCCGATACATCCTGTAGTTTTTATCGCCCGATACATCCTATAGTATGCGTATATATAAGTCGATGTTGTGGTTATCATACTGATGAGATTCATGCAGGTGAAGGCTGCCTGCTGGGTGTTACCTGCCAGATAAAACACAGCAACAGGGAGTATATTTGAGCATATCAGCCATACCATGAAAACCAGGATAAGGGCTATGCCCAGTTTGCGCATGTTGCCCCTGTGCTTGCTGCACAGATGACAGCCGGCTACCAGGGAGGCGATGACGGAAATCAGGCCCATCGTGCTTTCTGTCCAGGTGAGAATCGTTGCCGTGGAGGTTATCTGTCCGTCCTGCATCATTGTTACAAAGTTGAACTTGAAGCATTGGCCCAGGATGAATGAGAGCACATAGTAAAGTACTATCAACTCGCTGCAGCGTCGTAGTAATTTTACGCCTGCCGGTAGCGTGTAGCGGTTTAGACCGATAATAACTCTTAAAAATCATAACGTATCTTCTTGAATATCAGTATTTGTTGCTATCTTTGCACGGTATATACTAATAACGTTACATGGATAAATACTAATAGCGCTACATGGGTATATACTAATTGAAATATAGGTTTAATCATACAAAGAATAATATGAAGAAGATATTTTTAGGATTGGCAGCTGCACTGATGTTGACTGCCTGCAACGAGAACAGACAGCCGGAGGCAATGACCAGCGTTGACTCTGCAAGTGTGGTAACCGACTTGATGATGAGTCGCAGAAGCATCCGTGCTTACAAGGATTCCGTCATCAGCCGCGATACCCTGAACGAGATTCTGAAATGCGGCATCAACGCGCCAAACGGGCAGAACCTGCAGTCGTACGAAATCAGAGTGATAGATTCTCCTGCACTCATCGACTCAATAACCCAGGCCGTGGTAAAGGATAATCCTAAGATAGCAGAGCGCAAGGGCTTCAAGAACATCTTCGTGAATGCTCCATGCGTGCTTTGTATCGCCTACGATACGACTTATGATATGGCGCAGATTGATTGCGGTTTGCTTGGCGAGAACATCATTCTTGCAGCATGGGCAAAGGGCATCGGCTCCTGCTGCCTGGGCAGTTCTGCCCGTTGGATATTGGATTCGCCGTCAGCCAAGCCTTACCTCGACCGCATGGCATTCTCCAAGGGTTACAAGCTACTCTACTGCATCGCCTTAGGTTATCCTGACGAATCGCCAGAGGCAAAGCCAAGACGCCAGGATATGATCAAGTTCATGGATTAAAACAAATGAATGTTGATGTCCTGTTTCAGGACATCAACGTCTGAAGATAGATATGCATCTTTTTGAAGCATGTAGGCAAAATATGAAATATCTTCTTCAATTTCTTTTTTGTTTTGGGAAAAATGAGATAAATATCTTCCCGAGAGTTATTATTGAAAATGATAACCCAATATTTCTTCTTTTTTAATAGAGTTTCCAAAAAAACTTCGTATCTTTGCAGTAGCTTTATGCAAGATAAGCAGTTGTAATATCATCAAGCGTAGAATTATGGCAAGAAAAAGATATCCTATAGGAATACAAACCTTCGATAAGATTCGCACGGAAGACCGGCTCTATATCGACAAGACAGAATATGTTTACCGCATGACACATTCTGACAGCAACTATATATTTCTGGGACGCCCCCGCCGTTTCGGAAAGTCTTTGCTTGTATCTACGTTACAGAGTTATTTCGAAGGAAAGAAAGAACTCTTTAAGGGACTTGCCATTGAAAAGCTGGAGCAGGATTGGACAGAATATCCTGTACTCCATTTCAGTATGGCTATGGGCAAACACATGGAGAAGGATCAACTGGAAAGATACCTGCTCTATATCATCGGCTTGAATGAAAAGAAGTTTGGTATAGAAAATGATGCTGTTGATTCGAATGTGAGATTGGCAAACCTGATTATGAATGTGTACAGACGAACGGGAAAGAAGGTGGTCGTGCTCATCGATGAATACGATGCTCCTCTTCTTGATGTAGCACACGAGGATGACAATCTCAAGGATCTTCGCAATATCATGCGTAATTTCTATAGCCCATTGAAGGATTGCGACCCATATCTCCGCTTTGTCTTCCTCACCGGTATCACCAAGTTTTCGCAACTCAGCATCTTCAGCGAACTGAATAATATCACCAATATTTCGATGAACAGGGAATATTCGGGAATTTGTGGAATCACCAAGGAGGAGCTGCTCACCCAGATGTCGGACGACATTGATGAATTGGCAAAATCGCTAGGCTCCACAAGAGAAACTGCCATCGAAGAACTGAAAATGAACTACGATGGTTATCATTTCTCTGCCCAATCGTCAGATATATTCAATCCGTTCAGTCTGCTCAACTGCTTTGCCAATCAGGATTTCGGTTCATACTGGTTCGCTTCCGGCACTCCAACCTACTTGATTAACATGATGCGGAAGTTTCATGTCTTGCCGGCAACTCTTGGAAAAATGTATGCCAAATCATCAGCCTTTGATGCCCCGACAGAGAACATGACGGCCATAACCCCTTTGCTATACCAAAGTGGCTATCTTACCATCAAAGATTATGACAAGACCAGCAAGCTCTATACTCTTGATTTGCCGAACAAGGAAATCAAGGTAGGATTGTTCGAGAGTCTTCTTCCTAACTATCTGGAAGGAATGTTTGCCCAGAATGGAGATGTCACCATCGCTCAGATGTCTGTGCTTATCCGTCAGGATGATATGGACGGAGCATTACAGCTGCTCCAGACCTTTCTGGGAACTGTGCCATATTGCAACGTCACCAACCATGAAGGTCATTACCAGCAGATGCTGTTTATCATCTTCTCGCTTTTGACTGGCTATGTGGTAGATGTAGAAGTGCACACTCCCAATGGAAGGGTAGATATCGTGCTGTTGACCGACATCCGTCTCTATATCATAGAGCTGAAGCTGAACAGGGATGCCCAGACGGCTTTGCAGCAAATCAACCTCAAGAACTATGCCCAGCGCTTTGCGCTTTGCGGGAAACCTATAGTGAAAGTAGGTATCAACTTTGATTCTACCCAGGGAAATATTGAGGATTGGATAATTGAAGAGGAATGATAAAGATAGCTAGCCTCTTGTACAAAGAGGCTAACTAACTATAGTTTTGTTACTGAATATAATCAATGTCAATACAGATAGTTTTGCTTTCATTGATTAACAAAGTGCACAGTTCGAAACATCTTAGTGTAGTCTTCAAAAGAGCTAATTGAAGTTGTCAGAAGAGTTACAATCTGTTTTTAGAAGATATAGCTCCTAAGACCGCACATCAGCTGTTGTGCGGTTGCACATCAACTGTTGTGCACATGTCGCCCAGCTGTTATGCATGCGTGTTTCAGCTGATGTGCGGAAATAAATATCCTATAAAGCCTGTGGTAAAAAAGTAACAGCCGGATTATCAAATAGAAAATCCTAACAATTCAGCTTTTTTCTTCAAGGCAATTGCCTTTTCTGCCGTCTTTATAGTTTTGAAAATCCTATTGTTCTCGAATTTTTTAATATAATTTGAAATCTGTCTTCTCTCGATTAAAGAAAGTTTGTTCTCTTTCTTTGCCCAAATCAACATAGCTTCCCACAATTCTGATGGGATAGCATTAGCCTGGATGATAATTCCTTTTTCTTCTTCATTATATTCTTCTAGATTATCATCTTCAGAAATAAGTAAAGATGCTGGAATGGTATGCCCTTCTAACATATCCTTTAAATCTTCCCAACACTTAGCATTTTTTGTGAATGATCTGGAATTGTCTTGGTCGAGAAATTCATTAATTTTTACGACTTCTCTTTCTATAACTTCTTCTAGTTGAGGCTGTACCTTTTCATTCTTCCAAATATAAGTAAGGTTAAGACTTTGATTACTCAGATGGGAAATTGCAGCCATAGTGTAGGCTGTAGTTCTTGACTTAAAACCATTTTGACCGCATCTCTTTTCAAAGCATTCTTCAATGTCCTTATAGAGAATACTCAATGCAACAATTTTATGCCAATATGTTGCATCTATGACAGTTTGGTTTCTCTTCAATGAAGACATGAAAGAAGCAAAACATTTTTCTCTGCTATTGCAGGCAATATGAGGTTTCATTTCCCAAATAGTCATAACTTTAGCGATGTCTGTCTTGGTCAACATCTGTTTCTTGGGAAATTCATTCTTAAAATTCTTTTCCTCAAGTTCGTTTAAATTAGCTCTTGTATCAGTGTATTGTCCTCGCATACGCTCAAAGAACCATTTGGTGTTAGATATGGGAGCAATTTCTTCTTTGCTTAGTTTCTCTAATTTTACAAGATACTCATCACCTGAGTCAAAGTCTGAAAGTTTGATGCTGGTCTGGCTATTAGCACATTTCGAAATAGAGCTTACAATTTCAGAATATTTCTCTTTATTCTTTACCACACTCACTTTCATTTGCACAAACACCTTGCTTAGGTCGCAATCTGTAGCACAGGCTATTGATGCCGTAGTCTGTCCACCGTTTACGATTTGCCAATCTTTCAGTTTAGTGATATATTGAATGCGCCCTGTTTGTTTCAATTCAACTTCACTTGCTGTGGTTGAGATGCCATTATTGTATGAAAAAAACATTTAAGGTGTCTTCTTGATAGTCGACATAATACGCTGGTTTACCTTACTTTTATTGCGTAAGAAAGCTCTAACATTCTTTTCAAGGAGTAAGGTTCGATATTGATTGTATATCTTAGCCAGTACATCTCCAGAAATGATAGCGAGATAAGTGTCAACGCTAGGATTATCATCCTCAACTTTTAGGCATTGGATTTTTGGAGCAATTTGTTCCTTATTTTGAGAATTCTTATTGGTAACATAATATTTTATGTCATTCTCAAAATCAATTTCAATTTTATCATTGCCTTGCTTAATCTGGTCCTGTCTGTAAATACTGGCAATATCCCAGACATGATACTCATAAAGTACTCCGTCCTCGTCTTCATTAAGAGTGTGGATTTCGTTGTTAGAAACTGCACCATCGGTTAAAAGGTAAAATCTTATCATATTGACCTTACCTTTAGATTCTCTTATAATATTAATTGCATCTTGAACTTCGCTGGTAAACTCACTTTCAGATCCATAAAATGGTGATTTCTTTTTAATGCATTGATTGTAAAACTCACGGAGATAATTGAAACCAGTTCTTACTCTGGAATCAATTCTGGAAGCTAATGGAGTTGCATGTATAAAAAGAAAGAGATCAAGTGATTCTGCCTCATCATTATAGTCGTATGCCGTGAGTTTCGCTTTAGCTCCGGAAAATACACAAATTTCAGGAGCACTAACCTCATCACATTCTTCCATACAGTCCAAATAGTATCTTACGAGTTCGGTATTGACATCTGTGTCATTATTTTCAGCAGAATCCTGTACCGTATCCATAACATATTGTGCAAATTCTTTTATATTCATATTGACATTTTAATTTGTTGATGATTACTTTTAAATATGATATGCCTTTTTAATCATACAAAGATTTGTATTCTTGTCATTGTGTGACTCTACGAAATGGCCAAAGAACTTGATGACATGGCATAGTTGTAGAACATATCCAAAAAATAACTCCTTCTCGTTTTCATCAATAGCCAAGTCTTTATCGTCAATGGTGTATTCGTTCATCTCACTTGTATGAGAATTGGCACTAGCAAAGTTGAGAATATTCTGAGTTATAAACCCCATATACTTGGGAAATATAGTGTCGTTTTCAACTCCCATCTTTTCGTTTTTTTCTTTTCCGTATCTAAGTTTGCTATGGTATGTGGCAATGCCCGACATAAACCGATTAGCATCCAAAAGATTTAGTTGCCCAGCTCTGTCAAAACATTCATTTGGCAATAAACCCACTTTGTGAGCAGCACGGAAGACATGCTCCATTACCTTGCGCAATGGATTGCCTTGATATTCAAAGTGCGGATTGCTTTCTGGATAATAAAGATTACAAAGCATCCTGAGCATGATGTTGCGTGCTTCTTTATCGATAAGTTTTCCTTCTCCCATATATTGAAAGGTATCCTGATAGCGGAAAAGCACTTTGTTTGTTATTTGGTTACCTGCAATTCTCTTGATGTTTTCAAACAGTTTCTCTGGACTATTTTCGTTTTGAGCAGGACTAGTCTTGGAGTAAACCATATTTCCCCATTCTTTCTCATATTCTGAATGATTATACTGAGCGATATCCATAGCGGAATTAAATCCATCCATAGTACCTGCAGATAGTATATACCAAGGAATGGTTGCTTGCCTTTTACCAAAGAATTTATTCAGAGTTGGTAGTACTTTATGAATAAAACTGCATTCTTCCGGATCATGCGCATTCATCTTGCATTCTGCATCCAAAATAATAGCAGAGAATTCCTCGAAATTTTCCTTCAACAGACTTTCTGCGTCCTCCCAGTTGTTAACAGGGCAGAGGTCTATATTGTAGTCCTCTGCCTTGATTTGGAATCCTTCTATGATAGATGAGTCGTCATCTATCCATAGAACCTTGTATGGTATTTCGTTTGCCATGATGTTCTTTTTAAGAATTAAACATTGTTGCTTACTTCCTTGAAAGATAACTTGTAACTAACAGGGAAGTCTTCTTGAGGAGTAGAGATAAATTCTGCTTCTCCCTGGAACTCTCGCATGAGGTTTCTTACCTCATATCCCCCAATACCATAGTGGGCTTGCCCACTTTTGGAAGATCTTCCGTATGTGAAGACATCTTCAGGACTGATTTTCTCGTGGATGGGGTTGCCATTATTTGAGATAACAATATATGGTAATCCATTATCCATTTGCACCTCAATTTTTATGATGTTGCTTTCGGAAGCCTTGTTCTCAAAGCCATGACTACAAGCATTGTTAATGATGTTATCAAACACCATTGTGAGAGCCTGTTTAGAAAACGCAACTTTTGGCACATTATTGTTGGCAAGTGTTGAAACCGAGTCGTATTCATAAACAAAAAGAGGACTCTGATGCTCCTTGACGTACTCCTTGACAAAGGTCGTCAAGGACATACTTTCTACCTGCAAACCATCTGCACGCCAAAAACTATCTACCTGCATTTGTAATTTCTCTAATGTCATCTGGATATTAGAGTAGATATCTACGACTTTGGTCTTTCGTTTTTTACCAACTTCTTGAGAATCATTCACAATACCATTTCCTTCCTTGCGAGCCTTCTGAAGCAAATCCCACCAGTTGCCGAGATTAAACAGAGTCTGCCCGATGGCATGCTTCTTCATGTGGACATCACGCTTGAACTCTTCGGCAGACTGCAAGAGCTGTCTGTCTGCCTCGTTAAGGTTTTTGCGAGTTTCTTCCAATATTCTGTGAACATCTTCTTTGCATCTTCGTTCCTGTTCTTCTAAAGCAGGAACAGCAATCTTGACATCAACAATATTTTTCGTGTTAAAAAACTTCGCCCCCTCAGAATCATCAGTATCTGATAGCAGGAGAACTTGCATCGTGCAGTAATCCTTGGTCAGTTCTCTTAGAAGATAGTCTTCCGTTATAGCATTGCCTTTCAATTTTAACGCAACAACATCTTCATCTATGACAATATATTTATCCTTTATTTTAATTTTTCCAAAAGTCAAAGCACCTGTAGCCGTAGTTCCAACTACAAGACATGGACTCTTAACGATTTTTTTGCCCATGCAAAATGCTGAACTGATATCATTTTTAAGATTTATGTCACAATTCAAATAATCGCTACTTAATCTTTCCCCTTGAACGTATGTACCTCTAATTGGTCCATAAACAGATTCTTTCCAATTTAGAGATGGATCGGATAATAAGCTCTCGTAATTAATAGATTCTATGACATCAACAAGTCCTCCAACAGGGATATATTTCTCCCCTTCAGATAGTTTTGGAAGTTTCTTGTCAATGAAATATTGAAATGCAATATGATCTACTTCTCCTTCTACATGAGTGCAGTCAATGCAATCTTCGTATTTTGCATTGCACTCTTTTGCTTCAATGACTTCCATAAGAAAATCAACATTAATTCCTCTGCGCTGGTAATGTTCTGGATTTGTAATGCTAAACATTTCTTTTCTAGTATCAAAATTAAATAAAGAGTTTTTACCTGTTTCAGTAAAGCCATTATTAATAGAGAATTCTGCACTTGTTGCATCAATCAAGCGAATCATTCCACTTTGACCTCTATCCTTTTCTATGTGAAGCAGAAATGTCTTAACATAAGAATCACCAAATTCCATACTAGGAAGAGAGATAATCTTTGTACTAAATTCTGACTTTTTCATTCTGAAAAGCACCTCGAATATATACCAAAATTCTTTGTCTTTCAGATAGTCAATTGGCAAAACGAAATCTAAACATTTTCCTGACTTTATGAATGCAGAACAATATGCAATTGTTTGCACTAAATCGAAAGAAGTTACTTTTTGTGGATTAGCCCACATGCCATCACAAATATATAGTGTTTTGTGTTGAGACTGGTTGAGTGTAGGATTAAATGCAAAAATATAATCAGCTTGAGTCGAAAGATGACTTAATACACAATCGCTACTACAATCGTCATAAATTGTTTCTGATTTAACACCTTGACTATCTAATAGAAGCTGATAATAGCTATTAACCCTATTTGATATATAAATTTCATCTTTTTCTGCAGGATAGCCTTCACATTCCATTTTATATTCTGCATTAGGATTGTAAAGAGCATAATCTGCAATATCACCAAAAGGCATGAATACTTTTTCGTTTTCCTTTGGTCTGCCACTGAGTCGCATACATAACTCGATTAAACTTTTAGGTGTCTTGTAAATGCTATATGGTGGATCATTTGCAACAATCTCTTCTACAAGTTCACTATCGTCATCAAAATCAATATGCCCCATCACATCTGCAAACTCATAGCAGTATCTGATGATAGCACTAGCTTCGTCACGAATAAGTTCAATCTCTTCCTGTGTGAAATGCTCTCTCAAGTCAAAGATGCAATCCTTGAAAGGCTGAATGAGTTCAGCTTTGGCATTAGGCATCTGAGCATATAAGGTCACGATGACATGCTTCATTATATCAGTTCTTGAGATCGAATTGGAGCGACTCCAATTCTCATCAATGAAGTTATCTACAATATTCTTTGCCTTAACTGAAATAGTATTGTTCTGTGACATAACTAACGAAATTTAAAAATTAGACATTTAACTATTTTTGCCATCATTTCTGAATGACGATGCAAAGGTACTACTTATCTGTGCAGTCATTTCGCACAGATAAATATTTCTTGAGATTTTCTTCAATTTTTTGCTTTATCTCGTCTCTAAACCAAGCAGGCGAGATTACTTCTATATCCGGAATGAAGGAAAATATCAGTTGTCGTAACTCGTTGTTTGGCTTAACTTTGATTGAAATAATATGTTTGTCCATACTGACAATTTCTTGTGAAGCATGAAGTGGTTTCGATAGAACGTACGGAAACCTGTTTGCCTCAAAGCGCAAGACAAAAGTCTCAACAGGTGTTTTCTCATCAAGCAGAGTAACGCCAATGATATGATCAAAGTAATCCTTGAAGTTGATATCCTCATTCTTTTGGAATTTAATGTCAGCCTTCTTTAAAGACTGAATTCTATCAAGGGCATAGATAGAAAGAGATTGGTACTTCTCATTATATCCAAGCACAAACCACCTATTATTATATTGTTTAACATAGTAAGGATGGATAATAGCATCCTGTTCCTTCCCCTTGAAACTACAATAATGAATAGTAACAGGTTGGTGATGTATAGTCATATCTATGATATCTGACAGATATTCCAAACCCTTTAACTGCTCATTGTTTTCGAAGGCAATCAAATTCTCTGTATTCGGTTTGATGTTGAAACGATATTCAAGATTGGAAATCACTTCTTCCAGCCATGCGTTGGCAGGTGTTCCCCTGAATTTTCCCAACATCTCGATAGTAGAGCGCAGGTCACTCACTTCTTCTGCGCTCAACTCATTGTCAAAAATAGTAAAGTTAGGGTCTTCATATCTGTAATAGCATTGGCGACCGGAACCAAATGGATATGCTTTGATGGGTGCATCATAAGAAACTCTATCACGCATGTATTTGATGTCGTCGCGAATCTGGCGAAGACTGATAATCTGACCAGTAAGATCGGAAAGACTTTCATTGACTTCGTCAACGAGTTCATCTATTGTATATTTATGTTTAAAGTTACTGAAACATCTGTCCAGTATCTTATATCTCAGTTGAGCATTCTTATTTGTTGGCATACTTATGCGATTTTATATAATATTGCAAAGATAGCTATTTCTCAGCAATATCATTCATTTTTTGCGATAAAAAAGTAAAAAAGGAGAGATGTTGTTGGAAATCCAACTTCATCACTCCTTTTTTGTTATTTGCTGGTGTTCACTTTGTATATAATACTAATGTAGTTGTAGTAACCTTTAGGGCTAACTTCCATATACATAATCTTATGTGCATCTTTTAAGGAGTTGGCATCAACAAAGGTATAAACCCCATCTAAGTCTACCACTGGATTATAGCGTTCTAAGAGGAAGTTGATTAATTGCTTAGCTAAAACTGTGCTGTTATGATGTGGTATCATAAGCATAACAAAATTCAGTTTGCCATTTGAGTCAAATTGATAAGCTACAGCTGAAACCAAAGAATTTTCTCCATCATAGAAGAGTCCATCGCTTGTTTCGGAACGAAGATTACGTTTCTCAAATCTCTTTACATCAGCTTTTGTTATTCCTTCTTGGCAGAGAGGTTCTTTGTAATACGAATATTGTGGTTCTACAATAATCTTGCAGGTTGCCGAATTAGCGTTTCCGCTAGCCATGATATTAGTTTCTCCTACATGATTGGCTGTAACTGAACCTGTTGGAGAAACAGATGCAATAAAAATATTTTCCGAACTCCATTTCTGAATATCACCTGTTGTTTGAAGTTGCTTGTTTTCATCAACCTTCATGGTTACTTCCTTAGGAGAGATAGTGATTGTAGAGTCATCATCTTTACTGCAAGATGATAAACTAAATACGATTAGCATAGATGCTAAGAATAACATTACTTTTTGCATAATACATCTTTTTTAAAGTTTGACATGTGATTTTTGTGCAAAGGTAGCGGAGAAGGGTGAAGCCTATCTGCACAGATAAAAAAATCTTGCTCATATAATTTGAGCAAGAGACTTTAGGATTATAACATCGCCAATTCAAAAAAAATAAAAGGCGAGTAGATTCGTCATTATGATACTTTTATGATTCCAGGGATAGCTTGCTTTCTTTTCGCATTTAGCGTCTTCGCCATAAAGAATTAGGGGCTTTAATTGGTCTTGCCATATTCTGAAAGTTTAAATGTTCTTTTCTGCAAATGTATGACTAATATTTCAAGATGCTTCTCCGTTTTTTGAACTGTTACAAAAAATGCTATTGCCTCATTTTTCTCCATACAACAAAAAAGCATGGCGCAAATCACTGCGCCATGCTCCAATAAAAGAAAACCTTATAGTCAAAATAGAAATTAGCGATTCTAATTCTTATTCCGGTACTCTTCCTCAACCACATCCCGAAGAAGCGGTCGTAGATGATATATCTTCCATTGTACTTGTAGATATTCTCTATTGATCAGCGTCTGAAGATAGATATGCATCTTTTTGAAACATGTAGGCAAAATATGAAATATCTTCTTCAAGTTCTTTTTATACAACTTTAAGTTAAAAAAGTTGCTCATTTGGGAAACTTTGGCTATTTTTGCTCCAAAAAGAACAGATATGAAAAAGAAATTCGATAATACGGATAATATCCTGGGGGGCATAGTGAAAAAAGTTCGTCTGGAAAAAGGGCTATCGCAAGAGGCTCTTGGAAAATATGTGGGATTGGGCAAAAGCAGCATCAGTAAAATAGAGAGTGGCAAGACCAATATTTCTATAGATGATGCTTCCGTCCTTCTGGAAGCTATGGGCGAGAAACTGAGTGTGTATATAGACAGTCAGTATCCGTCAGCAGAGACCATGATGAAGGCAACAATCTTTGTCACAGTTGCAGCTTGCTGGTTTGCAGAAGACAAGAAAATTACCAAGCAGAAAGCTTTCAACTTCCTCCAAAAAAATCAAGGCATCAGATTTTTGGAGGAGAATTGGGAAATAGAGCAGACTCAGCCAAGGGAACAGATCATTGAGGATTTGACTCGTATCTGCAATAACCATATTGCAAAAGCTAAGAAAAAGGAAAGGAGGGTAATGGCGTCATGAGATTGCTGCATGGAAGTTACACAGAGATTTTAGCTCCAGATCTCTCCAAATGCAAAGGAAAAAACGATTTTGGCAAAGGGTTCTATCTCACTCCAAATTGGAAAAGAGCTTGGCAAATGGGCAAACGCAGCACTTTTCTTCATGGAGGAAAAATTACAGTCAATGCGTTTCTGTTTTATCCTAATATAGGTGAGAAAAAAGGACTTCAAATTAAAATCTTTGAAGAATTCACAACAGAATGGGCAAAGTTCATTCTCCAGAACAGGGAAGAAAGCGGATTCAAGCATGACTACGATATTGTTATTGGACCCGTAGCAGATGCCTTCATTGATCAAGAAATAAAAAACTATATACGCCAATGTGGGGAAGCTTATCTTGATGAAAGTAACTTGAGTATTCTGGTTTCCAGAATATCCCAATTTGGACTTAGCTATATACAATATTGCTTTTGTACACAAAAGGCTATTAATGAACTCATTAAAGATTGAGAATATGGGAAATAAGTATAATTATGAAAATGTATTAGGTGAAATTGCTTGTTATATAGCAAAAGAATGTAACCTTACTCCAAGCGAAGCTGTAGGTGTGGTAATGAATGATGATTGCACAGATGCTGTCATTGAAGAAATTCAAAAATCAGACAAGATAGACATAGAAGCTTTGGCCTCTCGTTATTTGACAGAGGAACTTTGTTAGCAGACTGCCGTTTGTGCATTTTAGGTATGTTGAACCCTATTGAATGGGGTATACCGCATTCTCTTCCATAACCCAACAAAAAAGCATGGCGCAAATCACTGCGTCATGCCCCAATAAAAGAAAACCTTATAGTCAAAATAGAAATTAGCGATTTCTAGTACTTCGCATTCTGAGGGTCGAAGTTGGTCCAACTATTCATCCAGTTGGTGCTGCCATCGAAGGCTCCGATGTAGGTTACGGTGTCGAAACCTGTCCAGCCGGCGAAACTTGCAGCACCAAGCAATGGACTTCCTGCGATAGGAGTATAGCCATCTGCACCAACCAATGAGGTCCATGAATCAAAATACTTGTTGCTCTGCTCTGAGAAGAAGAAGGTGTTGCTGTATGACTTCTGATTCTTGTCGATGTCCTTCTTCTGGGCAGCATCGTAGAGGTAATCCTCATACTGCTTGTTGGCATCTGTACCAACGGCATCCATACCAGCGAAATATACATTCTGAAGTTTGAACTTGCCATCCTTGGCATCCTTTACGGTTTCACCCTTCTCACCATCAACAATCAAACCGATAGGCCAGCCTAAGGCTACAGAGTTGATGCAGTTGAGGTTAGAAGAACGGCGAATCTGCATCGCAGCTTGGAACTTGCCAAGGGCTGAACCGTTGTTTGGATTGTATGCTCCGGCAGTGATATAATCTGTGTTGTTCTGGAACTTGTCATCCAAAACCTTAGGACCTACGAAGGTGATGTTAGAGAAGGTTGCCTTGGTACGAGGGTCCACGGTAGCACCATCGGCGCAGTTGTCGCTCTCGAAACCGTTGCTCTGAGAGGTATCGGCTATCTTGCTGTCGCGCAGTGAAAGACCATACTGCACCTTTCCTGAGAAACCGTTATCGGTATCGAAATCATCATCCCAACCCTTGTAGGCTACGAGATACTTGCAGTTTACGGTACCGCCAAACCACTCGAAGGAATCATCATTGGAATAAGATACCTGAACGTGGTCAATCTCTGTGCCTGAACCTACAGAACCTAAGGTTAAACCATTAATCTCCTTATCCTTCTGGAATGGATAACCGGCAAACTCAATGCGTACATAACTCAAGGCTCCTGAGTTGTCAGCATCATCTGCGCCACCATGCTTGGTACGAGGACCACCCTCTATCTGCTGTTCTGTCTGGTTGTTCTTTGCCTTACCGCAGAGAATGATGCCACCCCAGTCACCAGGCTTTCTGCTGCCGGCAGCCTCTTCAGATGTGAAGACGATAGGCTCTGTGGCTGTACCCTTGGCGATGAGTTTACCGCCACGCTCTGCGATGAGTGCCGCCTTGGTCTGCTTGTCGCCCTTGATGATCGTTCCCGGTTCGATGGTGAGCTCAGCACCATCTGCAATATATACCCATCCCTTGAGGAGATAAGTGCCTTTCTTCAAAGTCTGCTTGCCTGTGAAGACGAATTCCTGGTCGCCGTTGCCAATCTGTGTTCCGTTGGCGTTTTCCTTGTCATCTGTTCCGAAGAGGATGTGGTCGCAAGCCTTCAAGCCGCCATTGGTTGTCCACTTGTAAGCTACTTCTGATCCAGGATTTGGAGAAGGAGTTGGATCGTCATTGTCACTGCTGCAGCTGCTCAACATGGCAGATGCTGCGAGGATGCCCATGCATCCTAAAAAATACATCTTGTTCATCATTGTTTCCTGTTTTATTAAACAAACATCTAATATAATCTTTCTTGAAATTCTACGGATAGTCTCTAAAATTTATAGATTGCCTGCAAACCGATGTTTCTGCCCGGCTTGTAGCATCTTGCTATTTCTTCTACTTCCTTCTTGCTTCCGTCGCTATACGTTACATCAGCAAACTGCTTGTAATATATCTTTTCTGCAAGAAGATCTCTTACGTTGAGTTTTAGCTCCAGATGGTCGCCGAATTTCTTAGCCAGTGAAAGGTCGATGGTGTTGCGGGGCATCTCGTAGCTGTGAGGCACTCGGGAGTTGGAGTCATCTCCTGTGCTTCCTTCGCTTCTGCCCACACCGATGATTCGCTTGCCTATGCGGTTGTAGAGCAGGGCGATGTCCATCTTCAAAGGCTCATTCTTATAGAAGATGCCGGTGTTGATAAGGTATGGCGACTGTCCCTGCATCGGTCTGTCTTCTTCCTTTGCTCCCTTCTCAAACTGCACCTTACTCTTGATGAGGGCACCGTTAAACGACCAACTGAAATCCTTCAATCCTATGAATCCGAGATTCTTTCTGATATCCAGCTCTACACCGTAGTTGTTGGCACTCTTCGCATTCTTGTAAGAGTAAATCAGGTCTGTGCCACCTGCCACCGTGTAGGTCCACTCGATAGGAGAATCGAAGTGCTTGTAGAAGACTGCCAGCGAAATGAGTTCTCCACGGGATGGATACCACTCATATCGCAGGTCGAGGTTATCGACATAACAGTTCTTCAACTCAGTGTTTCCCTGCACATTGCTGGCAAGGTCGAAGTCGTAATACACCGACGACGATACTTCACGGAATTCTGGGCGGTTAATACTGCGGCCATACGACAGTCGCACCTGGTGCTGGTCGCTGATTTTATATGTTGTATTGAGAGATGGAAAAACATCATCGGTCTTGTAATGACGGCTCGATTCACTCTTCTCGTAGTCACGGGAATTGGAGATGAGTTCCATATCATTATGCTCGAAGCGGACACCGGCGTGGATGCCGAGTTTGCCAAAGGGGAGAGACATCGCCAGGTACCCGGCGCCTAAGGTGTTGTGTCCGCGGTAGTTATTGCGCATCTGCTTTTCCTCCAGAAGATACAGCTTGTCGTAACCCATGTTTGCCTCGCTGGAGAGCAGGGTTGGGATGTCGCTGTGGCGGAAGTCGGATGGCATGTTGTTAGCTGAAACATTCCAGTTGTAGATGAAGTTGCGGGTCTGGTATTCTCGGCTGCGATACTCCCCATAGGCACCCACCTGTAAGTTTGGCTCAAAGTTGCCAAACTTGAAGTGGTGCTTGTCATTTACCCCAAGAGAGAGAATGTGTTCGTCGAGTTGAGTCCACTCGCGGGATATGTCGTTGCCGGTGCTCAGGGCATAAACGCCCGATTCAAGAGCATCGTCGATGAGGTATCTACGACGGTCAGGCAAATGGCGGTTGGCATACGCATACCCGATGCTCCAGTCAAGGGCATCGCTAGTGAAGGTGTGCTTGCCGGTAAGCTGACCGTTATATGTAGTTCGACTGCGGTAGTAATACTCTGCGCTTCGCTCCAGGTTCGACTGGGCGCTCACGCCATCACGCCAGGTATATCGGCTGGTAGCCAACTGGTTGAAGATATTTTTGAGCTGATACTTGTGATTGCCGTCCTTGGAAAGGAAGGTGAAGTTGAGCATTGCTCCGAGTCTCACATTATTATTATACTGGTCGTCAACAGAGTGACGAAGATAGTTCGGCTTGTCGTTTGCCGCATCATAGATGCCATAGAGATTGTTCTCCATGTTCTCGTAGGTGCGGTATTCGTTGGTATAGTTCAGGGCAGCGAGCATGCCGAGTGTTCTTCCGCCGAGCATCCAGCGCTGGTTCAGGCTGGCTGCCAGTTTCAAGTCGCCCAAAGGCTTCTTGTTCTTGATGAGCCAATCATTGTTGAATCCATTTCCCAGAAGCGAAGTAGCATAATCGCCCACCGGTTTTCCGTTGGCATCGAGCTGTGGATTGAGCTGGGCATTGATGCCTCCGTTCAGATTTCTCATTCCGCTGTCGAATCCGAGAAAATCCGTTCCTGAACCTTTCGAGTAAGAGAAGTCCTTGAATGCCGATGAAGTATTCCAGTTTCCTCCCACGGCGATATTGAAACTGTTCTCAGCCGGAATCTCCTTGGTGTTGACGATGATGAAACCGCCCGAGTAGTCGGCAGGATATTCTGCAGTAGGAGATTTCACGATGGTGAGGTTGTCAATCTGCGAACTTGGGATGATGTCGAAGGAGAATGCCCTGGAGTCGGCCTCCGAGCTTGGCACAGCTCCTCCGTTCATCCAAACGTTATTATATCGCTGAGACAATCCTCTTACCATTACGAATTTATCGTCGATGAGGCTCACGCCTGGCACTCGGCGTATCACCTCACCCGCATTCGTATCCTGAGTACGGGATATTTCTTGTGCCGAAACATTGCTCACGATGACGGGACTGCTTTTTGCGACCTGTATCATTGCCGCATCCGTATTTCTCCTTTCTACAGCGGTAATGGTCACTTCTTTCAGTTGCTGTTCATCTGGTTGCAGCGCAATCACCTGGTCTGCGTCCTTCGCCTGAACCCCGTCAATTTTTTGAGTCTTATATCCTACATAGTTAATATATAGTGTATATGTCTTGTCTTTCTTCAGACCATCGATCTGGAAGTTTCCGTCGATGTTGGTGATAGCCTTCACGTTGGTTCCATCCACAGTGACGACTGCACCGATGAGTGTCTCTTTCGATTTCTGGTCGATAACCACACCCTTAATCTGTTGCGCCCACGTTGGCATGTTAGCCGCCGAGAGCAATCCTAATACAATAATTCCCCTTTTAGCATTCATAACCTATATCGTTTGATTACGGTTGCAAAGGTACGGCAGTATTATTACATCGCGATTGCGATGAGATTGAAAGGCATTGACGAAGCTGCGACAATGGTGTTACGGTTGCAATAACTAAAGATATTTAAATATTTAAACCCGATATTTTGATATAAATAAAGAAATAACTATATTTGCAGCATGATTACGGAATATGGTATAGAGGCAAAGTCTAATTCTGAGATTATATCAGAATTGGGAGGACGATTCAAGCAATATCGTCTGTTCAGCAATCTCACTCAGAAAGAGGTGGCTGTAAAGGCTGGTGTGAGCATTTTCACCATTAGCCAGTTTGAAAAAGGCGAAGCTAAGAACATAGGCTTTGGCACTATTCTTTCTCTGTTGAGGAGCATTGGATTCCTGCAGGAAGCAGAAAAACTCTTGCCGCCGCTGCCAATGTTGCCTAACCAAGTGAAGAAAATGAATGAAAAGAAGGAAAGGGTAAGAAATGAAAGATAATGTTGTGCAGGTGATTCTCTGCCTGACCATTGGGGAAATGTGGTCTTCCAGAAATGGATGGAAGCCAATCATCTATTTTAAGGAAGAATAAGAAAGAATACGAAAAGATAATCCGAAACAGAAGCATTGGCAGCTATCTGTTTCGGATTTTTTTGCAATGATTAATTTCCAGCGCAGTTCTTCCTCAACCACATCCCGAAGAAGCGGTCGTAGATGATATAGCTGCCATTGTACTTGTAGATGAATTCTCTATTGATCAGCGTCTTGAGAGCGAGACTTATGCTGCTGGCGGCAGGTAAGTTGTGGCGACTGATGAAATCTTGCGAAAGAACGGAAGTGACGGACTTATCCTGAGCAATGGCAGATAGAAGGGCAGCCTGATTGTCTGTTAGAGAGTCGTAGTAATTCACAAATGCCACTTCCTGCTCGTTCACCAATTCCAGGATTACATCATCTATTTCCGCTGTCGTTATCTCCTTTCCGTTCTGATAGAGTCGGTTCAGAATATCCTGGATATACCAGGTTTGACCATCCACCTTATTATATAGATAGGCAAAGGTATCATGATCCATGGTCAGATTCCGGGTTCCCATCCATCTGTTGGCAAAACGATGATACTCATCCTGGTTGATGAGAGGAAGGTTGAGAATTTGCGAACTCTGATAGAATGGGCGCTTTGCCGACAGGAACATGTCGGTCATCATGTGCTGCTTACTGCCTGCAAAGATGAAATATACATTCGGCAAAAACTGGATATAGGAGCGCAGCAGGGCCTCTGTGCCATCTTCGGGATATTCGGCTATCTGCTGGAACTCGTCGATGGCAATATAGATTCGTTTCTCCGATTGTTTCAGATACTCGAAGATATGTTTGAGAGAATCCTCGCGCTGGCTTGGCGAAACCGTAATCGAGAACGTAGGGATTCCCGTCATCTCATCAAACGACATCGTAGGCTTGTAGCCGGCAAAGAAAGTGGTAATCTTGCGCATGGCAGTTTGCGAGAAAGTATCAACCTTCCCGATAACCGTCTTTGCCAATAATTGGATGAATTGGCTCAGATTTCTCGTGGCATTGATGTCGAGATAGAAACAATGCGTCTCAGGCTCCTGCTTGCTGATATTCTCAAAGACATGGTGTATGAGTCCCGTCTTTCCGATGCGTCGAGGAGAGATGAGGACGATGTTGCGCTCATTCTGCAAAGCCTTCATGATGAGATCCGTCTCTTTCTTGCGGTCGCAGAAGTATTCTGTTCCCTTATATCCGTAGATAACAAATGGGTTATTCAGCTGTTCCATAACGTTTTATATCTATTCCATATTTTATGTTACATATTTTATGAAATGCAAAGATACGATTTTTTATGTAACTATCATCATTCTTTTCCTAATAATTTTTAAAACTTTCATTTTCCGTGTTTCAACTTTCTCATAGACAGCATCGTCGATGAGGTATCTATGACGGTCAGGCAAATGACTGTGTTTTTCACATGCTTTTGTGCTGGATGGTTATGATGCTGATGGAAACGTAGGTGTGAATTGGGGGTATGGTGGTTTAGGTGATGGCTATTTCGACTTGAGCCTCCTTCCTCTGGAGTATACGGATAATGGTGTCTCCGTTGATGAGGAGTATCAGTGGTATCAGGAAATGGTGGTTATTCATTGCCCTGATGATGGTGAAATAGATTATGATTTGACTTCGGGATTAACTCCTGTTGTCGGTGTTACTAAGCCTTGCAGTTCCGATGTTTATGATATCAATGGCCGAAAGGTATCGCTCCCGGTGAAACATGATGGTATCTATATCCGGGGTGGCAAGAAATATACTGTAAAGTAGGATTCTCATCAATTGCAGATAATAAGCAAATCCCGATAGGTATGTTGTTGCCTGTCGGGATTTTTCCTGCTTATTTCAAGAAGGGCTGCGTAAAAAATCTGTGTACAGATAGGAAAAAGAATTTGCCAGTAACCTTGGGCGTTTCTCTTTATGGTATATCTGCAAAGCATTTTCAGTAACATTTTTTATTGCAATAACTAAAGATATTTAAATATTTAACCCGATATTTTGATATAAATAAAGAAATAACTATATTTGCAACATGATTACGGAATATGGTATAGAGGCAAAGTCTAATTCTGAGATTATATCAGAATTGGGAGGACGATTCAAGCAATATCGTCTGTTCAGCAATCTCACTCAGAAAGAGGTGGCTGTAAAGGCTGGTGTGAGCATTTTCACCATTAGCCAGTTTGAAAAAGGCGAAGCTAAGAACATAGGCTTTGGCACTATTCTTTCTCTGTTGAGGAGCATTGGATTCCTGCAGGAAGCAGAGAAACTCTTGCCGCCACTGCCAATGCTGCCTAGCCAAGTGAAGAAAATGAATGAAAAGAAGGAAAGGGTAAGGCATGAAAGATAATGTTGTGCAGGTGAATTTGTGGGATAAGAATGTGGGCTTGTTGTCTTGGGATGACAAGCGCAGCTGCTCTGTCTTTCAATTCGACCAGGATTTTATGCAGTATGGATGGAATATTGCACCATTGGTTGCGCCGTTGGATTCTGTTTATGTACAAAGAACTTTCCCTATGTCAGGAAACAGAGAAAAACTATATGCCGGTTTGCCTGAGTTCATAGCAGATTCTCTGCCTGACCATTGGGGAAATGTGGTCTTCCAGAAATGGATGGAAGCCAATCATCTGCAATCCAAAATGGTAAATGCAGTGGATAGACTGTCTTTTATCGGTAAGAGAGCAATGGGTGCCTTGGAATTTCAGCCTGCTCATATCCAGGAGGATGCATCTGTAAATATCGAGTTGGCTTCACTTTATGAACTTGCCAATAAGATATTTCTGGACAGGCAGGATGTGAACATTGATATGAGCAACAGTCTTATTCTTGAAGATCTGTACAAGGTGGGAACTTCCGCTGGCGGTCAGCGCCCTAAAGCTATTATCGGTATGGATGAGGCTACAGGTATTATTCGTTCTGGCCAAGCCGACTTGCCAGCTAACTTTAAGCACTATATATTGAAGTTTGATACAGGCAGGAAAAATGAACTTCCTTTTACCAGGGTAGAAATGGCTTATTATCTGATGGCCAAGGATGCCGGTATCAACATGATGCCTTCTCGTTTGGTTGAGATTGAAGGAACCCAGAATTTCCTTACCCAGCGCTTTGATAGGTTGGAGGGCAGAAAAATATATACCCAGACTTTGGCTGCCATGAGTTCCTTGGCTGATACTTACGAAGATTTGTTTGTTGTGGGCAGAAAACTGAATTTGTCGGCAGAAGAGCAGAGTCAGCAATATAGGAGAATGGTGTTTAATGTACTTGCAGAAAATGTAGATGACCATACCAAGAACTTCTCATTTGTGATGTATCCCAACGGAGAATGGCATATATCGCCAGCTTACGACATCGTGTTTTCCGCCGATCCTGATTCGCATTTCTATCGTAACCATGAACTTACGGTTCTTGGCAAGCGAAAGAATATAACGAAACAGGATTTGATGCTTTTTGCACAAAGACAGGATATCAGAAATGCTTCTAATATCATTGAAGAAGTGGAAGACGTGGTGATGAATTTCAAGTCTTATGCCGAAAAAGTGGAAATCGATGAGCACTGGATACGCAAAATAGAACGGGTTTTGGAAGAAATCCGTAAGTAAGCGATTTCATCAGGCAATATTTTTAGCCCCCTTACTCCTTTATCTCTTTCATATTTGCAGGATTATAGGGTGTCAACTGCTGCATCTCCTGCTCTGTTGCTTCAGGCAAGGAAGGTATCTTGTTTCTGATGCAGAAATCGGTGATGGCGGCAGCTGATTCTTTGGGTGTAGAAGAATCCGGTTTGATGGATTGCTTCTTTTCTACATACTCCTTTTCCGTGATATATAGCTCGGTAATCACATGGATGAGTTGCTGCTGCTTGTCTTTCTTATGAGAGAAGAGATAGCTGTTGTCTGATTTTTGGAAAAGCAGATCCTTGAAGGAATAGTAATCTTCAGGACTTATCTGGTAGGTTTCCACCACATGGTCGTAGATATCTGTCTGGGTATATCCAAAAAGCTGGTGTGTCAGATTCTTGTAGGTAGGAAGCTGGTTGATTTCTATCTGACAGATGTTCCGGGTGCTGTCCGTTTGAATACTGCCTATTGTCTGCTGATTAAGCTGAATGAGTTGAGTACCCAGAGAATCTTTCAGCTGATATTTCTTTCGATATTGCTCAATAAGTGTCTTCTCTTCCGGCCAAGGTCGGAAGGTTCCTTTGTCGCTGACCATGAATACTCGCTTTTTGTCTTCGGAAAAGAGTCGGCTATTGTGAAGATTTCTTTTGGAATAGGCATTGAGATCCGTCTTTCCATTTTTCAGGTTGATGTAATACTCCACGATGCCGTCGTTGAAGTATTTCATTACAGAGTCGTTGGTCTGGTAACTGCGATAATATCCCTTGAGTCTGATGAAGTGAGGACGGTTCCCTGTTACGTTCACATCCTCCAGTTTCTGTATTTTGGTAATATGTCCAGGCATCTTCTCTTCCTTGTTCTGCGCCATGAGGCAAGTTGGGAGGAAAAGGAGAAGCACAAACAGATATTTCATATTGATGATGCTTTAAAAAACTACTTAATGATGTGCAAAAGTAAGAATAATCAGTTAGATGCGCAAAGAAAATCTGTTATTATTAGGTTAAAACTGTAAATAAGTAAACGATTTCATATAATTATAATACAGAAAAGGGCGGTTATTGCTTTTCTTTTTGTACCTTTGCATTCGTTTGGCAAAAATACTTACCAAATCATGAAGGAAAGAAAATTCATTTTGAATAACAGTTAATATCTAATAATAAATAAAAAATAATGGCTACACTTACAATTTCTATTATTGTCGTTTTCGTGCTCGGCTATGCGCTCATAGCAACCGAAAGCTTGACAAAGGTAAACAAGGCAGCGATTGCCCTGTTGATGTTGGTAGGTTGTTGGACCCTCTACATGGTGGATCCGATGCAGTATCTCCAGTTGATGCACCCTGATTATACAGGTGGCGCTGCAGGTATGGTAGAGAAGGTGACCGGAATCATCCAGGAGCATCTGGGCGATACCGCCACAACACTCTTCTTCCTGATGGGTGCGATGACCATCGTGGAAATAGTTGACCAGAACGGCGGATTCAACTGGGTTCGCAAGGTGATGAAGACCAAGTCGAAGCGTGCGCTCCTCTGGCGTATCGCTGTCCTTACCTTCATCCTCTCGGCTATCCTCGACAATCTGACCACCAGTATCGTGATGATCATGATTCTCCGCAAGCTCGTCACCGACCACAAGGATCGCATGGTTTATGCATCCCTCGTCATCATCGCAGCCAATTCGGGTGGTGCCTTCTCACCAATCGGCGACGTTACCACCATCATGCTCTGGAACAAGGGATTGATTACCGCAGCCGGCGTTATCGCCGAAATCTTCATCCCGTCTATGGTTTCCATGGTGATTCCTGCCCTCATCCTTCAGACCATGTTGAAGGGCGAACTCGTGATGCCTGAGGTTTCTGACCAGCAGAATACATCGGTCAGCGATTTCACCGAAGGTCAGCGCAAGGCAGTGTTCTGGTTGGGAGTAGGCGGTTTGATCTTCGTTCCTATCTTCAAGAGTATCACCCACCTGCCTCCATTCGTAGGAATCCTCCTGGTATTGGGCGTTCTCTGGACTGCTACCGAAATTTTCTATCGCGGTTTGCATCGCGGACAGGATGCAGAAGGAACTCAGAAGCGTGTTACCAAGTTGCTTTCTCGTGTAGATATGAGTACCATCCTCTTCTTCCTCGGTATCCTGATGGCAGTATCCTGCCTGGCTGAGATTGGCGTTTTGACTGCTTTGGGTCAGGGCTTGAACGTCGTATTCGATGGCAACCACTACCTCGTAACTGGTATCATCGGTGTGCTTTCAAGTATTGTTGATAATGTGCCTCTGGTAGCCGGATGTATGGGAATGTATCCTGTGGCTGCCGCTGGTGATATGGCTGTGGATGGCGTCTTCTGGCAGTTGCTGGCCTACTGTGCTGGTGTCGGTGGTTCTATGCTGATTATCGGTAGTGCCGCTGGTGTGGTAGTAATGGGCTTGGAGAAGATTACCTTCGGCTGGTATATGAAGCACATCTCCTGGATTGCTTTCGTAGGTTACATCGCAGGTATCGTTTGCTACTGGTTCATCCGCACCTTCCTTTATGCAATCTAAGGGATAAGCATTTCCAGGTATAAATCCCACATGCTCTGAAAGGACAGAAGCTTTCTCGCTTACGTGGAAAAGTTTTTGAAAGAAAAGTCTCAAAGTCTCATTTTCTGTTGAAAATATCGGCTTAAAGACTTGACAGATAATAAGATAGAAAGAATGAGACTTCTCTGTTTTGATGCAGGGAAGTCTCATTTATTTATGATGGAAAATCTGGTTAAAGGTTATTCTTGTTGATGATTGATTTGGCAATCATCATTGTGTTGCCCAAATTTGGGCTCTTAGTTTGGGCACTTGCTGCCCGCCTCGTGAGCAACGGTTGCTCGTCTCATGTTCACCGATTCCCCATCACGTGATCCCCGAGGGACCGCTTGAAGAGCATGGCAGGAACTTCTGGAGGGGTGCAGAATTTCTACGCAATGTGTCGATAAAAACATATAAAAAGTACGAAATCTTTTGTGAGTTTCATGCTTTTTGTTTAACTTTGCACCAAATAGACTGCATTCGGCAATTTTAAAGCTGACTTTCATATTGCTCGTTTGCATAATTACTAGCTAAAAGAAAGGATTCGATAATGAATGTAATGCAATTGAATACTGATATTTATAATAGCTTGGGCGTACTTTCTAATGACGAGAGCTATTTGGAAAAAGCTGCACGTTATCTTAAAAAATTGGCACAAGCTAAAAAAGACGTGGAGAATGCAAAGGCTAAGGAAGAAGCCCTTGCGAGTATCAATCAGGCCTTTACGGAATTGAAGCTTCATCGCGAAGGAAAAATGGATTTTATTCCTGCGGAGGATTTGCTTAATGAGTTATAGGATAGAGGTTGCACCTGAGTTTGCCCGTAGATTGAAGAAATTAAGTAAGCGCTATAAGTCTATTAAGCAAGATTACGAAAATTTTTTGCATTCTCTTCAATCTAATCCTCTTCAAGGGGTAGATTTGGGTAAAGGGTTAAGAAAAATAAGAATGAGTATCGCTTCTAAAGGTAAAGGAAAAAGTGGTGGTGCTAGAGTTATTTCCTTTGTGGCAATCATGAATGAAGAGGATGGTTTTATAGAACTATTGACCATTTATGATAAATCAGAAATGGAATCTATCTCTGATAAAGAATTGTTGAATTTAATGAAACGGAATGGTTTGTTTTAGAGCATAATAACGCAGAATCCTGCTGGTAATACAGCCTGCAGGATCCACTTTCAAAAACCGAACCTAAAAATTCTGCCTTGTATTTTCTAACTAAGCAATTCCTTTTGAAACCTGAATAACCTTAATTCCGCAACACTTTGATTTAACTTGATTTATAAGTACCTGAGCAACAAAAAGTTGCTCAGGATTTTGCCATGTCAGATTT
>OBKV01000211.1_pt1 | contig 58963 bp, 17 predicted proteins | sample 1517301 | NCBI WGS metagenome assembly OBKV01 (sample SAMN04571685, study PRJEB22368) | human gut metagenome | biome: human gut; material: stool | host: Homo sapiens | place: Luxembourg | collected 2012-06-29 | reverse complement strand
GAAATCGTGGGAAAAGGCGGAGAGCACAATGCACGGCGACGCCGTCAACAGGGCGCTGACCAAGGCGGGGGTCACCGCCGACGAGGTGGATGTTGCCTTTGCGGGCGACCTGCTCGACCAATGCATCGGCTCATCCTTTGCGCTCAGGGACAGCGGAATGCCGTTCGTCGGGCTTTACGGCGCTTGCTCCACAATGGCGCTTTCGCTTGCGGCGGCTGCGGTCTGCGTGGACGCGAGGATAGCGGATATCGCCGTTGCCTCCACCTCGTCGCATTTTTGCTCCGCCGAGAAGCAGTTCAGAATGCCGCTTGAATACGGCGGTCAGCGCACCCCGACGGCGCAGTGGACAGCCACCGCCGCGGGAGCCGCCGTCATTTCGAGAGCCGATTCCAAGGCGAAAATAGACAAGGTGATAATCGGCAGGATATGCGATTACGGGGTCAAGGACGCCAACAATATGGGTGCCGCAATGGCTCCCGCCGCCGCCGCGACGATAGCGGATTTCCTGAACGACACGGCGACGAAGCCCGAGGATTATGACATGATACTCACGGGTGACCTCGGAGCGATAGGCTCGGAGCTGCTCTGCGAATTGATGATAAAGCAGTCAAATATTGATATCGGCGCCGTTCATGCGGACTGCGGGCTGATGATATACGACCCGCGCAGGCAAAAGGATACCGAGGCGGGCGCTTCGGGCTGCGGCTGTAGCGCCTCGGTGGTCTGCAGCGAGATTTTGAATAAGATTTCGGGCGGAGAGCTTAGACGAGTGCTCTTTGTGGGCACGGGGGCGCTCATGTCAAGCGTTTCATCGCTTCAGAGCGAGTCGATACCGTCCATAGCGCACGGAGTTTTGCTCCGCGGCGAATAAGGGGGACTTCTCATGGATGAGATATACAGAATTATAAAGACCGTCAGGCTGACCGTCTCGGCGTGCAAAATGCTTGATATTCTCAAGAAGCTGTCGGCACTTGCCGCAGGGGCGCTCTGCCTGATATTTGCTGTGCGGCTGTGGGGCAGGAGATGAAAGGTATGGCGAAAAGGTGCAGGCTTGCCGCCGAAATGAGGGACGCCGCCGTGACCTTCAGGCGCAGCGCCGAGGGCAAGCGCGAGCATTCCTCCGAGTGGCTGGCGGATAATTTCTATATTCTTGAGCGCACGGCGAAGCAGTCGGCTGCCGACTGCCGCAGCGTTCTGAAAACAAAGATCGGCTCGGAGCTCATTCCGAGCCTTTTTTCAACCTGCCGCGAAATATGCGGCGTCGGGGTCTTGCCCGATGAAGACGAGATGATCAAGGCGTTCCCGCGCGGTTTGGGCGGCTTTGAGGCGGAGCTGCTGCCGATCGCGCTGACGGCGGCGCTGATATCCTATGCCTGCGAGGGCGTGACGGGCGATAATCAAAAGCTGCTTGGCAATTCAGTGACGTCGCTGAGAAGGCTCGGTGAGATGAATTTTGAAAAGATATCCGCAACTTTACTGCGTTCCGAGCCTGCGTTAGCGGCAGATCCGTCGGGAATATACCCTGTGTCGGACGAGCGCTCAAAGGCATTCTATCGAAGGGTGGTCGCTTCGGCGGCAAGGAGAAGCGGCAAGAGCGAGGAGCAGGCCGCAGAGGAGCTTATCGGCAGGCTGAATTCGCCCAAAAGCCACCCGAAACGCCTTGCTTCAAGGGGCAGGCTTTTCCTTATAATGGAGGCGGTCATGCCTCTTGCAGCCGCATTTGCGGCGGGTATGCTGATGCGTAATATAACGCTCGGACTGCTGCTGTGGCTGCCGCTTTGGGAGATAATGCGCCGCAGCATTGAAAAAATATCGTTGAAGGGCGTAGCACCCGGCAGACTGCTCAGGCTGAAGCCCGATGACCCGAGAGTGCTCGACACTCATGCATTGATAACCGTTTCCACCCTTTTGCCGCCGCCCGAGAAGATAGGCGAGCTTGAAAAGCACCTTGAGCAGCTCTATCTCGGCAACTGCGTCGGCAACATCAAGATCTGCTGTCTTGCCGATCATCACGGCGCCCCGAGGCCGAGTATGCCCGAGGATAAGGCGGCGCTGAATGCGGCGGTAAAGGCGTTTGACAGGCTGAATTCCAAATACGGCGGCGGGTTCATTCTCGCCGTCAGGCGGCGCACCTACTCCAAAACTCAGAATGAATTTACGGGCAAGGAGCGTAAAAGAGGGGCGATAACCGACCTTGTTGCGGCGATAAAGGGCGACGGCAGGGCGTTTGTCTGCCTGCACGGCGACAGGACTTCTTTGCATAAGGTCAAATATTTAATTGCCCTTGACAGCGACACCGGCCTTGCCTTTGACGGCGCAAGGTTACTCGTTGCGGCGGCGGAGCACCCCGCAAACCGCCCCATCATTGACGGCGGCAGAGTGGTAAAGGGCTACGGCATAATAGCCCCTGCTGCGGAGAACAGGCTCGACGGCGGCAGCAGCGCCTTTGCCCGCGTTATGACGGGTCAGAGCGGTTTTTCGTCATATGACCTCGCAAGAAGCGAGAGATATCAGGACCTTTTCGGCGAGGGGATATTTTGCGGCAAGGGTCTGATATCCGTCGACGCCTATCACGCTCTGATCCCGGATGTGTTCCCCGAGGAGACCGTGTTGAGCCATGACATTCTGGAGGGCTGCCTGCTCCGAACGGCGTTCATGCCCGATGTGCAGATAACCGACGCCTTCCCGCAGAGCGTAGGCTCATATTTCGCGCGGGAGCACCGCTGGATAAGAGGAGATTGGCAAAATCTCGGCTTCATCTTTGGTCGGAATTCTCTTTCGGCGCTGTCGAGATATAAGCTGTTTGATAATCTGCGCCGCAGCGTTACCCCTGTCGTCTGCCTTGCACTGATCCTCGCAAGCGTTGTGATTCAGGGCGATGCGGGCGTGACGGTGGCGGTGATATCGCTGCTTGCCCTTGCGGCGGGGGATATATATGCGGGCTTGAGTGCACTGATAAGCGGCGGCCTCCCGTCGATGTCACGCCTGTTTTTCTCGCGCTCGCTTCCCGAGGCTCTCGGCGGGCTGTCAAGGGCTTTCATTGACCTTGCCCTCAGCGCAAAGCGGGCATATACTGCCCTGAATGCAATAGTCAAGGCCGTCTGGCGGCGCTTCGTCAGCGGCAAAAATATGCTTGAATGGGTCACGGCGTCGAATTCCGAGCGGGCGGGGAGCACGGTGGGGCTGCTGATATCCTGTATCCCGTCGGCGGCAGCGGCGGCGGTGATGCTCATCGCGGGGCTGCCGATACACCGTCTTTACGGGCTTATACTGCTTGCGGATATCCCGCTGACCCTCTTTGCAGGAAGGAGGCCGAGCCGCAGTGAAAAGCAGCTCTCGCCCGAGCAGCGTGAGCGGCTTTTGGATCATTGTGCGGCTATGTGGGGCTTCTTTGACGAGCAGTGCGGGCGTGAGAATAACTTCCTGCCGCCCGATAACATTCAATTTGCCCCCGTGAGGGCGACGGCGCGCCGCACTTCGCCGACAAATATAGGTCTTATGCTGCTGTCGTTCCTCGCCGCAAGGGATCTCGGTTTCATCACCTCTGCTGAGCTGCATATGCGGCTGAATCTCAGCCTCGGCACAGTCGAGAAGCTCGAAAAATATCACGGCAATCTTCTGAATTGGTATAATACCGAGACCTTGGAGCCGCTCGAGCCTCGCTTCGTCTCATTTGTCGACAGCGGCAACTTCCTCTGCTGCCTTGTGGCTCTCAGGCAGGGGCTGCGTGAATATGCGGGCGAATGCCCGAGCCTCGGCGAGCTGATATCCCGCATAGAGCGGCTTGAGGATGCGACCGAGCTGCAAATATTCCGCAACGAGCGCAAGAAGCTCTTCGCCGTCGGCGTTGACCCCGCAACGGGCGAGAGGAGCGGCAGCTGCTACGATTTCTTTATGACCGAGGCTCGCACGGCGGTCTATTATGCCGTCGCTCGGCGCATAGTGCCGCCCGAATATTGGGGCAGCATGAGCCGCCTGCTTGTGTCGAGCGGACGATATGCGGGCGCGGTCTCCTGGACGGGCACGATGTTTGAGTATTTTATGCCCGATATCTTTTTGCCCTCGCCGCCCGGCAGCCTCAGCTACGAATCGCTGCATTTCTGTCTTTATTGCCAGCGAAAAAGAGCGGGCAGGCGGCCGTTCGGCGTCTCGGAGAGCGGGTTTTACGCCTTTGACGGCGACTTGAATTATCAATATAAGGCTCACGGCGTTCAACGGCTTGGGTTGAGGCGTGGGCTTGACAACGAGTATGTCGTGTCGCCGTATTCGTCGTTCCTCGTTCTATCCGCAGCGCCGAAAGCCGCCATGGCAAACCTCAAAAGGCTTGAGAATATGGGTCTCGGCGGCAAATACGGCCTTTGCGAGGCGGCGGATTTCACTCCCTCAAGGTGCGGCGGTGCAAAATTCGCCGTGGTCAGGTCGTATATGGCGCACCATGTGGGGATGAGCCTGCTTGCGGCGGATAATCTGCTCACGGGGCAAAAAATGCAGCGGCGTTTTATGTCCGACGGCTTTATGAGCGGCGCTTCGGGGCTGCTCGAGGAGAAGATACCCGCCGATGTCAGGGCATTCAAGGATATCCGCAGCGCCGAGGTGTCGAAGCCAAGGGAGCGTGTAAGGGAGAGAAGCATTATTTCGCCTTGCCCCGATCCGACCCGCCCGAGGACGGCGCTATATACCAACGGCAGGCTGACCTGCTGTATCAGCGACATCGGCACGAGCCTCGGCACATTTGACGGATATGACGTTAACGCAGCCGACGGCGACCCGATTGGGCGGCCGCAGGGCGTTTTTGCCGTGTTTACAGGTGACGACGGGCGAAGAGTACCTTTTATAAGGGCGATCGACACCGACGGAGCGGCAAAATTTTCGTGCGGATTTGTCGGTGACAGGGCAATCCATACCGCAGCCGTCAAGGGTATGAGGCTGACGATGCAAAGCGGAGTGATGAGCGGACGTAACTGCGAGGTGCGGCGCTTTACCGTTGAGAATCAAAGCAGGCGCGAGCAGCTCAGCGGCAGGCTTACTGTGTATTTTGAGCCTTGTCTTGACAAAAAAGAGCGCTTTGCGGCGCATCCGATGTATTCAAAGCTGTTTTTGGTCGACGAATTTGACCGAGAGAACGGTTGCGCGGTGTTCGGCAGGCGTGACGGCTCTGCCTGTGCCGCTGCGGCGGGGTTTATCGAGGACGGCTTTGCCTTTGAAGGAGCACGCGAAAGAGTGCTGTCCACTCCAAGAGGAGTATTCTCACTCGGCGAAAGGGACGGATTTGCATTCGGAAGGGGCAATCCAGACGCTTGTTGCGCTTTTGAGCGGCATATTGAGCTTGCGGCGGGCGGCAAAGGGGAGTTTACGCTCCTGATAGCCGTAGATGAAACAGCCGAGCAGGCGGTCGGCACTTTTGCTGCGGCAAAATCAATGAGCGGGAGCAAGAGGTTATCCAAATCGCCGCTTCTCGGTGACAGAGCCGCTGAGGCTGTGCTCGGAGAAATGCTGCCCGCGGTGCTCTATCCGCGCCTGTTTCGCAAGGGGACGGTTATCGGCGACGCTGCGGAGTTCACTCGTGAGGATATATGGAGCTTCGGTATATCCGGCGACTTGCCAATCCTACTCATGAATTTTGCCGATGACGCAGATCAAGCGGCACTGCGGCCGTATATAGTTGCCAACCGATTACTCAGAAGCTGCGGTCTGCGCTCCGATCTGGTGATTGCATATATCGGCACGGGCGAGTACGGCGCATCGCCCGCTGCAAAGCTGAGAAGTCTTGCCGCCGAGGAGGGCTGCGAGCTGATGATCGGCATAAAAGGCGGCATTCATCTCGTTGATATTGCCCGTCACAGCTACCGACAGAGGCTCGCCCTCGAGCATATGAGCATTTGCGTTCCGCACGGTGCCGAAAACACCGAAAAAGAGCCGCAAAAGCCGTTTAAACCTCTGCCATTGCATCGCATTACCGATAAAAAGAATTCAGAAAGATCAATTAGAGATGTAAAGCGATATAGCTTTACAGACAGTGAAATAACCATAGAAAAAGGACCTGCAACCGTTGATATACCTTGGAATATTGTCTTAGCAAACAAAAGCTGCGGAACTATGCCGTCTGACAAGTCTTTAGGCTTTACATGGGCGCTGAATTCAAGAGAGAACAAATTGACCCCTTGGTACAATGATACCCTCTCCGACAACTGCGGCGAAATGCTTATTATGAAATATGAAGGCATTTTATACGACATTGCAGCCATCGGCACGGTGACATTTACTCCCAATAAAGCGGTTTGGCGGGTCACTGTCGGCGGCGTAGATATTGAAGCCGTCGTTGAGACAGCTGACAGAGGCTGCGTGAAGCGCTGTTCGGTCGAGGCTGTCAATCGCTCAGGTTCGATTCGCAGTTTTGACCTGTTTTATTATGTTTTACCCGTTCTCGGGATCAGCCCGAATTCACCGAGCGTGTTTTTTGCGCGACGAACCGATCACGGTGCGCTGCTTCGCAATGCGCTTGCCGAATTCCCGGGCTCAATGTATCTTCAATGTTCCGCCGTGCCCGAATATGTCACCTTCTCACGCCGAGATTTCTTTGAGGGTAAGCTCAATTCAAACGAAAATGTGCCCGCAGACTGCTGCGCTGCCGTCGGCAAAAGGCTTTCGCTTGCCGCAGGCGGCAGAATAAGGCTTGATTTTGTGCTTTCATGGGGTGCAAATGCCGATTCGGCGCTGAAATTGCCCGAGATCGCCTGTTTCACAAACGGATACAGACCTCCGAGGCTGCACAGCGGCTATAAAAAATTTGATTTATTTGCAAATTCGTTCCTTTATTCGCAGATCAAGGTCTGCCGATTTTTTGGGCGTACGGGCTTTTATCAATGCTCCGGCGCTTACGGTTTCCGCGATCAGCTTCAGGATTGCCTCGCGCTCCTCAAAACCGAGCCGCAGCTTGCCCGCACTCACTTGCTGCGCTGCGCCGCCGTGCAATTCGAGCAGGGCGACGTACTGCATTGGTGGCACGTTGTTGTAAACGGCGGGCAAAAGATCCGCGGTGTCCGCACCAGATGCAGCGACGACATGCTTTGGCTGCCGTATGCCTGCGCTGAGTATGCCGCAGAGACGGGTGATTATGACATCTTTGACGAAAAAGTGCCGTTTATAAGCGGTGCATTGCTGCCCGACGGCGTAAGCGAGCTTTATATGACACCCTCTCGCACCGCATATAAAGGTACAATGCTTGAGCACTGTATTAAGGCGGTCGATCGTTCGCTGAATTTCGGTGTTCACGGGCTGCCGCTGATCGGCTCATGCGATTGGAACGATGGATTCAGTCGACTCGGCAGCAATAACGATTGCGAAAGCGTTTGGCTCGCCATGTTTCAGGTAGGAGTTTTGCGCCGAATCGCCGATATCTGCGGCAAATTTGATATGAAAGATAAGCAAAAGGCGTATATTTCAACAGCCGAGGAACTCGAAAGGCAAATTGAAGCCGTTGCATGGAGGGGAGACCGCTACGCGAGAGCGATTTTTGCAGACGGCAGTTCACTTGGCGAGGAAAAGGATTTTATAGATATTCTGCCGCAGGCATTTGCCGTGCTTTTAGATATCGGTGACAGCGAAAAAGCCAAAATCGCAGTAAATACCGCCTATGAAAGGCTTTTTTGCCCTGAAAGCGGCGTCACAAGGCTACTTGCGCCCGCCTTCGACGAATCGGAAGTGCAAAAGGTCGGCTATATTGCCGAGTACCCCGAGGGTATAAGAGAGAATTCGGGTCAATACACTCATGCAGCGGTGTGGCTGGCAAGGGCGCTTTTGAAAATCGGTGAAAGAGAAAAGGGGATGAAGGTGCTTGACGGAATTGTGCCTATCGGAAGATATGATAATACCGAAACAGCAGCAGCTTACAGAGCTGAACCCTACCTGCTTGCAGGCGATATTTCCTGCGGCAACGGTATCAACGGAAGAGCGGGGTGGACAAATTACACCGGCTCTGCGGCATGGCTGTACCGCACGGTCGCCGACATCAGCCGCAGCGAAGAATAAGATGCGCAGAATACTGTAAAAGGCTTAGACTTTACAAACCGCTCATGCAGGCCATTTGTTGACCGGCATGGGCGGTTTTTCTTTGATTTTGCAAGAATTTCGGCAGCTCTAAGGTCGTGAGAATAAACTACAGATAATGAAATGCGTAAGGCTTATAAGCTTTACATGTGGGCTTTTAATTATTAATACGAATAATAATCTGAATTTTATGAGAATTTATATATACATTTTAAATATATATTCTTTCGGCGACAGGCAAACCGTCGGCGAACACATAACGGTTTTACCTCCGTATGTAAAGCAAAAGAGCTTTATTGGAAAACTTTTGATTTTAGTTCAACGAAGGAAAAATAAGCGTTGTAAATATGAACAAAAAATCGCGAATTTGCTTGTTGATTTCTAACAAAATGTTAATGAGATTTTGAAAATCGTTGACATTGACCTGCAAATTAGGTATAGTTAATATGACCATATGGTGTGTCCGTGGGCGTAGTGTCGCCATTTTAAATGACATTGTGCGCCTCGGTCATGCCGTTACGATAATATCCCGTGCGGCGTCCGCTGTTTTACGGCGATGGTGTAAGCCGAGCGGCGGCCTAAATCAGGAAAGGCGCATGGGGCTGTTATCTCGTTTTAAGGCTTCAATGTGAAAATCTTTATGGAGGTGCACAGATTTGAAAAAGTCAACCCGAATCCTCGCGGTCCTTATGGCTTTTGCGATGCTTATCGGCTCATTCTCGGTCGTCGGCAGCGCTTATCAGGCTTATAAGGGCGAAGCAATCAAGGACTCATACAACGACATTGATACTCCTACTTTTACTACGGAGCAGTATGCGTCTATGGGCCTTGATGAGCTTGACCGTATGCTTGCGGAGGAGAACCTGTTTCTTAATGTATATGTCGGTTCTCTTGATCTCCGCAGCGTGGACAGCACACTCACCAGTGCCGTTTCTCTGGTCGAAAGCCTTCCCTCAACGCTTCTTTCCTTGCTTAAGGATGCCAAGGAGCTTCAGCCCCCCATCCTTAAACTGAAAGGCTATACCAGAGGCACCAAGACCGATCTCGAAATCGTTTATGCGCTGCTTAACCTTCTCGGCGATCTTTCACCTATCGTTCAGAAGTATGCAGCCCAGACGCTTGACCTCGGTATTGCCAACGGCTTCGTCAAGGACTATATGTTCAATGTCCGTGAGCTTCTTATCGGTTTGCTCTACGGTCTCACTCCGGAAGGCAAGACCGCTAAGTTCAATGCCCTCAAGGACGAGCTCCCCGCTAAGTATAAGACCGATAACGCAACGCTCACCCTTCTTCAGGATCTTCTCAACTACTACGTTCTCGGTACTTGGGAGAAGCTTGATGACAAGTTCGGTGACATAGCGAATTCAAAGGACAAGTATTCATATGTTCTTTACAAGGAATATGCTTTCTCCGAGAAGTATGGCGAGACTGCTCCCGACACTACAAAATATGATTACTACGGCTGGGTTCATCCCAATCAGTGGGTCACCTTCGGCCTCGGCGGATGCGTGAGAGTTAATGAAGGTGCAACCACCGGACATAATCCGGATTATTCACTTGTCGACATAACCGGCAATGTAAAGGCCTACGACTTTATCGAGGCTATTATGCGTCAGGCATACAATTATGTTGCGGTTCCTGTTCTCAACAGACTTACGAGACCTTGGCTCCGTCAGCTTTGCGGCGTTGAGTATCTCGCCGAAAAGAAAAATAAGACCGTATACAACCAGAATACTCAGCTTTGGGAAAACAACCCCACCTATGACCCCAACTACGACGGTGAAGCTTTTGATGAAGCTGAGCTTATGAAGACAAACACCTTAGCAAAGCTCTTCAACCTTAATGCCGTAGTTCCCAAGGTCGATTTCAGCACATTCGGTGCGAATGATACTTTCGTTGATAAGTTAAACGATATCGCAGGCGAGTTCGCTAATGCGATCCTGAAGAACAACGTCAAGATCGGCGATCAGAACTATAGTTGGACTTGGATTCAGGGCGGCAACCAGTATCTCTTCCAGAATGTTTGCTCTGTTGCAAAATTCGTGCTCCAGATCAGCGGCGATCTCTTCTTCCCCTCATACTTCAAGACGGTTCCCGCTTCGGAAATCGCAACCATGAATGATCAGCAGGTCGTTTCTTACGTCCTCAGAGCTATCTTCAATGGCTCGGTCAAGTGGATCTACATTGATGAGAGCTGCCAGACCATCGCTGATGTTTGCTACAGTGCAGTTGAGCAGCTTGCATGGCAGGATATTCCCGAGATCACCTACACGAAGCCTAATAGGTCTGCCTACGGCACCGACGGCGAATATAACACTGCAATAGTCAACAAGTGCCTTGACATCCTCTTTGATGTTGCGGTTTACAACCTCAATCAGGGCCTTGATATGGTTCCCGGCAAGACCTCCTCGAACCCCATCACGGCAAACGGCCTTCTTAAGTATCAGGGCGACACCGGCTCCTATGAGAATAACTTCGTTCAGATAGCGGCTTGGGCAGTCAGCACTTACGGCTCGATCTTAGCCCTTGACTTCAAGAGCGACGATTACAACGGCAGTGTCGGCAGACTTACCGCTAATGATGTTTGGTCCGACTTTGATACCCTTATTGATGCTATAATCCCCATCAAGTCAGGTAACAATCCTTGGATCTCTGAAGAAATTGCCGGTAATGAATATGTTGCAAAGTCCTTTATCTTTGACAACATTGTTTACCCGCTCACCAACCTTGATGCAAGCGGCTTCGCAGAAATCTTCAAGAGGAATCCCAACGGCGCATTTGCAACGATGACCGGTATCCCTGTTATCATCAACATAATTAATAATGTTTTTAATCTTCTCTTCCCCAACGTATTTAAGCAGGGCGTAACGACCATCGACGGTATTCTTGAGAATAACCTTCTCGGCTCCATGGTCGCTGACATTCTTAAGTCCCTCGGCACCAGCTCCTTCAGCGGCGCTACCAACGGTACTACCATTAACGGTAGAGGCGTTCAGATAGCTAATGTCGCTCTTCCCGTTGTCTGCATGATCCTTGGCCTCAGCGACGCTCAGTCGTTCAAAGAGCTTGAGAACTACATGCCTTCGGTTATTTCCGCTTCCGACGATGAGGGCTTCCTCGTCTACAACGGCTCCAGCGGCGTTAATACCGGCTATACAGATAAGGACGGCACCTTCACCCAGGATAGCCTTTATACTTATGAAATAGTCAGCGCAACCGTTAAGGCCTATAAGAACGGCGGTGTTTCGCAGTCCGTTTCAATTGCGGGCATTGGCTCCGGTAACACCCTTGCCGGCGGCGAGAAGAAGAAGGTTAAGCTCTCCAACCTCCAGGATGGTCAGCTTCTTGAATTCACTATCGAGTATAAAGTTAGGCTCGAAGACGGTAGTTACCTCGGCGGTGAGGGAACCAAGCTTGTAAACACCACCTATTCTTATGTTGCTCCCGCAGGTGCGGAGAAGGATGACGACTCCATTGAGAAGTCGATTGACGCCGGCAACAGCCGCTCCGTCAAGTACGAGTCTGAAATCTATATCAAGAGTGGCAAGGCTCTCTCGAGCATCGGCAGCCACGGTATCCGTATTAAGGATAACAAGGGCGGCAGTGCTGCCACGGCAACCGTTACCGGCGTTACCAACGGCAACAGCTCCTATCCGTTCGCAGTTATCAACAGTGATGCTAACGCTCTGAGTGTCAGCATGACCGGTGAAGAGGGTACTTACTTCCTCAGCCCGTTCGAGATAGCCAAGAAGGCTGACGGCAAGAATTACGAGAGAATAGAGCCCACTTATCAGCTGGATGAAAACGGCAACACTGTATATGACGACAATGGCGATCCTATCGTCGTCGGCAACAACGGCGGCGTTCCGGTCGGTAAGTATACCATTACCGCAGCTGTCAATGTCGGCGGCACCAATGTCAACGTCCCCGTTAATGTCCACATCTATAACGATTATAACCTTGGTTCCATCTTTGCAAACGCTGTTGCGGCTAACCGCCAGCAGGGCGACTATAACAGCGACACCACTACTCAGACTCTGTGGTCAGACTACACCACCGCGCTGAATAATGCTGCTACACTTGCTCTTAAGCCGAAGACAGGCAGCACCTTTGAGAATGACATCAGAGCAACCGACGGCAAGTCAGAGAACCTTTATCAGCAGTATGCAGAGGCTCTTACCAACGCTATTAAAGCTCTTGAAGTGCATGCTATAGACGCCGGCGTCAGCGGTATCGAGCAGGCTCTCGCTGCAATCAACAAGGGTCATGACTTTGTCACCAAGACCTATAACGCAAACGGCAAGACCTATAATTATCGCGAGCCCATGAACTACTATGAGGACGGCTTCCCGTTCTTCGGTATGCGTGACTATGTTCCTCACACTTACAATCAGTTCAGGACTGCAAGAGACAGAGCCAACAAGATCATTAATTCTCAGGTATTCTACATCAATACTCCGCTTGAGGGCGACTATACCGATGAAGAGCTTGCGGCGTTCAATGACTCTATCAAGGCTTATGACGAAAATACCGCGAATAAGAAAGCAGTCAGCTCGATCGAATCGGCTTATGCTATCCATATGCTTAGACTTACCGGCGGTCGTCTGATCAGACTTGTTGCCAACAAGTCCAAGCTTGAAAAGGTCATTGATATGTGCATCACCAACGCAGATATCAACGCAGGCGGCGCTTCCTACTACACCTCAGAATCCTGGAATAACTATCAGAATGCTAAGACCTTCGCACTGAAGGTTGCTGCTGAAGCTACCGGCACTGCGGAGAATCCCACCGAGCTTACCCCCTCCAAGGTCAACGTTGCTACGGTCAACCTGATCTCGAGCTGGAAGAGACTTGTTAAGGGCTGCGACTACACCGCTCTTGATAATGCTGTTACTGCTTCGCAGAGCATCCTTAACCAGGCGGCTACCCCCGAGGAGAACAACACCTACAAGGTATTCACCAAGGACAGCTATGACGCCTTCTATGCGGCTTATACCGCTGCAAAGAAAATCGACAGAAACCTTGCTGATACTGTCGAAAACAACAAGAAGATCGCTGAGATAGCTCAGAACCTTGTTGACGCAATAGCTAACATTAAGGAAGTAGGCCAGGGCGGCGGAGCAGACCCCGTATGGGAACTCATCACCGGCGCTGATTACATGACTTACAACGGCCTTTGCGATCCGTATTCACCTTGGATTGAGGAGAGCAGAGCGCTTCTCGACTATGTCGGCGGCGTTGTCCTTGAGGATCAGAATAGCTATGATCTTACAGGCATCATCTTTGGTATCCCCGAAGGCGGAATCGGCGGCTTTGAAGAGGTCGTCAATGCTGACACTCTTGAAAATACGACTGTTGAACTCCTCCCGAATGCGGCAGGTATTAACAGCACCGGTTCGCTCCTTGTTATAAAGAATGCAGAGACCGAAGAAGTCATAGCTATTTATATGCTTGTACTTCGCGGTGATGTTGACGGCAGCGGCGAAATCAACGTTGAGGATCAGGTTGGTCTGGATAACTTCCTTGAGTATGCGGAAGACTGGACCGGCGAAGAAGCACTTAAATATAAGTACTTCGGCGCTGATGTCAACTACGATTTCGAGGCCGACGCGATCGACTCCAGCGGATTTGATATGTATATCGAAATGACCGCTGACTTCTCACAGACCTCCGAGGGCAGCATTTACGTCCAGGAGTAATAGACTTATCTGATACCCCATTCGCAATTTGACCCAAACAACCCAATAATTAAGGGCGTGCCGATGCTTTTCGGCGTCGGCACGCTCCCAAAGCTCTTACTTATCCAAAATATATTTAGGATGAAGCACAATTTAATATTGTGATCAGAATAAAAGGAGGAAAATGAGCTAATGTCAAAATTTAAGCGTTTTCTGAGTTCATTCCTTGCTCTCACAATGGTGCTCGGAATGTTCTCGATGCTCGGCGGCGTATTCGCTGTTGACGCATCAGCTGCGACACTTACGCCGTACACTACTCACATCAAGACTTATGCAGAGCTTGAAGCAGAGTATCCCGACGGCTTCCTGTATGTTGCCGCAGAGTTCCTGGAGGCAGACGGCACTCCTACAGACCACATCGTTGCACCCGGAGACACGCTTACAGTCAGACTGTATGTTAAGTCTTCATTCTACCTTTTCGGCGGTCGTTTTGACCTTTTGCTTGACAGAAATGTCTTTGACATTATGAACGGCGAAGCAAGCGGCTGGATGGCAAAGGGCGAAGACCTTGTCGAAGGAAAGGTTTACCCCACCGACGGCTATAAAGTCGTCTTCTCAAAGTCACCTCTTTCAGAGATCCATCCCGAGTATGTCAGGGATGAGCACGATCCTCAGTTCAGCTTCCTCAGAAACTTTGCTATCACCGGTAGTAAGTACCTGACCTGGACTAAAAAAGCAGGTTACAACAGCAACATTTGGAAAAACAACGCTGAGATGATCGAGCTCGCAAAGACCATCGACTTCTACACCCTTAACCTCGCATACGGCACCGATACCACCGGTTATAAGCTTACCGATGATAACTACATCTGCCAAGCAACCATGACCGTCAGAGGCAATGTTGAAAACAATTCTTTGACTAAGTTCTGGCTTCCTCGCGAAGCAACCAAGTTCGCACAGTCGACCGGTACCAGCTTCATTCAGGTTTCCGACAACGACAACAAGACCACTGCATTGTCATTTGATAAGAGCCCGCTCTTTAATGAAAGCATGTTCGACTATGCGGACATGACCCAGCAGTTCCTTATCAGCACCGGCGGCGATACACCCGTAACCGAGCACACTGCAACCTTCATGGCTAACGACGCTGTTTACAGCAGCGCAACTTACGCCGAGGGCGCAGAGATCGCTGCTCCCGCAGAGAACCCCACCAAGGACGGCTACACCTTCGCTGGTTGGTCACTTGACGGCACTAACGTTATTACCTTCCCGCAGACCATGGGTACTGCCGATGTAACTTACACCGCAGTATTCGTTGAGAATGCGAAGTATAAGGCAACATTCCTTGTTGACGGCGCAGCCTACGGCGACGTTAATTCCTATGCAGAGGGCGAGCAGATCGTCGCACCTGCAGATCCTTCCAAGACCGGCTACACCTTCACCGGTTGGGATCCCGCAGTAGGCACCATGGGCAACGCTGACATGACCTTCAACGCAAAGTTTGAAGCTAAGACTTACAATGTTAAGTTCATGAACGGCGAAGTTCAGCACGATGCAAACACCGTTAAGTATGACGGCGCTTACACCCTTCCCGCAGCACCGACTAAGGACGGTTACACCTTCGCAGGCTGGGTTGACGCAGAAGGCAACGCAATGCCCGCAACCCACACCACCGACGGCGACGTGACCTTCTACGCTAAGTGGGTCACCTCCGCTTTCGACGCTAAATTCTATCTTGACGCTGCTAAGACCAATCTCTACGACACTAAGAGTGTTGAGTTCGGCGCAGCTATCACCGCTCCCGCAGCGCCCTCAAAGACCGGCTACACCTTCAAGGGCTGGTCGCTTGACGGCTCCACCGTCCTCGCTGATCTCGGCACCATGGATACCGAGGGTAAGGACTTCATCGCTGTATTTGAGGCTCTCAGCTCCGGCGTGACCTTCTATGACGGCGACACGGTTCTCGAAACCAAGACCGGCAACTTCGGCGATAAGATCGGCGCTATGGATCCTCCTCCCACCAAGGCAGGCTATACCTTCGCAGGTTGGGTTGACGCAAGCGGCGCTGACGTTACCTTCCCCGTAACCCTTGGCCTTGATCCCATCAGCGTTTACGCTAAGTGGACTGCGAACCCGATATTCATCGAGTTCTATGACGGCGCAAACTTCATTAGCGGCGGCGAGCAGAATTGCGGCGAAGCTATCGCGGCTCCCGAGGCTCCCACCAAGGCAGGCTACAACTTCGTGGGCTGGGTCGACGCGAACGGCGATGCAATGCCCGCAACCGTTCCCACCGCTGACGCGAAGTACTACACCAAGTATGAGGCTGCTACTTACAACGTAACCTTCAAGGCTGACGGCGAGACCGTTAGATCCGAAGAAGCTCTCTTCGGCAGCACCATCGTTCCTCCCGACGCTCCCTCCAAGGTTGGTAATACCTTCAAGGGCTGGGCTGTCGAAGGCACTACCGATATAGTTACATTTGACGACAACACCACGGTTCCCGTTGGCGGCGTCACCTATGTTGCTATATTCGAGGTCAACACCTACAAGGTCACTTACTATGTTGACAACGTGATCGTTCATACTGTCGATGTTAAGTACGGCGACCCGATCCCCGAGTATACCTATACTCCGGAAGCAGGCGAATCTTTCGGCGGTTGGACTACCACAATCCCCGAGACCATGCCCGCCAATGACGTTAACATTTACGGCACCACCTCAACCAACAACTACACCGTGACCTTCAACGTCAACGGCAAGGAGTACACGAAGCTCTCCTTTGCTTACGGCGCGACCGTTACCGCTCCTGCGTATACGGTTCCCGAGGGCTACAGCTTCACCGGCTGGAATCTTCCCGAGACCATGCCCGCAGAGAACATCACCCTTGACGCAACTCTCACCAAGAACTCCTACTTCGTTAAGTATTACCTCTTTGAGGGCGACACCGAGCCTTACGCAGAGTTCACCGTTTCTTACGGCGATGTGATCCCCACTCCCGATGTGCCCGAAAAGCCCGGCTATCAGTTCCAGGGTTGGGATTATGAGAATCTCGGCACGGCTACCATGCCCGCACAGGCTCTCAACATCTACGCCAACATGGCTAAGGAAGAGTACGCCATCGAGTTCGAAGGCGCAGACGGCACTATCGTTTCCGATTGGATCGGCTACTATGGTGATACCATCACCGCCGACCAGACTCCCGAAGTTACCAAGGAAGGCTCCCGTTTCGTCGGTTGGACCGTTAACGGCGTTGATGTCACCTTCCCCTACACCGTAAAGGGCGACACCACCTTCGTTCCCAAGTTCACCACCAACGGCTACATCCTTACCTACATCGTTGACGGCGAAGTTTACAGCCGCAATACCTACGATTTCGGCGCAGCGCTTCCCGCAGCCGTCACTCCCACCAAGGAAGGCCACACCTTCTCAGGCTGGGATAGGGAAACTCCCGCAACCATGCCCGCTGAGGATATCACTATCAGCGGTAGCTTCACCCCCAATAAGTATGACGCAACCTTCTATAAGGATGGCGTACTTATCGCAACCGTTCCCACCGATTTCGGTCAGGTTCCCGTTGCTCCCACTGAGGGCCTTGAAAAGGTCGGCTACACCTTCACCGGTTGGAATCCCGCCCTTACCGCTATCGGCGTTGACGGCGCAAGATACGACGCAATGTATGTTGCCCAGAACGTTGATTACAAGGTCAATGTTTACACCATGGGTCTTGACGGCAACTATGGCGAGCCCGAGGTTCTGAGCTACACCGCTACTGCCGACAGCTCCGTCACTTACCCCGCAGCAGAAAAGACCGGCTTCACCATCGCAGACAACAGCGTCCTTTCCGGCACCGTTGCTCCCGACGGCTCGCTCGTCCTCTCTGTTTACTATTCACGCAATCAGTACACCTTCAAGACCGTCGTTGACGGCGTTGATGCTCCCGTAACCTACTACTACGGCGCTGATATCGAGGCTCCTGCGGCTCCCGTCAAGGAAGGCTACACCTTCGTTAAGTGGGATGCTACCATCCCCGCAACGATGCCCGCAAGAGACGTCACCGTTACCGCAGTATTCAAGATCAACCAGTACACCATCACCTTCGTTACCGATGGCGGCACTGCTGTTGCTCCCATTACTCAGGATTACGGCACCGCAGTTACTGCTCCCGCAGCTCCCACTAAGGTCGGTTACACCTTCGCAGGCTGGGATAAGGCTATCCCCGAGACCATCCCCGCCGAGGACATGACCATCACCGCTAAGTGGACTGTTAACCAGTACACCATCACCTTCAATACCGACGGTGGCTCCGATGTCGCTCCTATCACTCAGGATTACGGCACCGCAGTTGCTGCTCCCGCAGCTCCCACCAAGGCCGGTTACTCCTTCGCAGGCTGGTATAAGGACGGTGTTGCTTACACCTTCACCACCATGCCCGCTGAGGACATCACCCTTACCGCTAAGTGGTCCACCGACAGCCACAACGCTATCTTCGTAATTGACGGCGTTGAGACTATCGTTCCCACCGAGTTCGGTCAGATACCCGTTGCTCCTCCGGTCTCCAAGATCGGTTACACCTTCACCGGTTGGGATAAGGAGCTTGTAGCAATGGGCACTGAGGATGTTACCTACACCGCTCAGTTCAAGGCTAACACCTATGACGCTATCTTCGATGCTAACGGCGGTGCTTTCGCCGACGGCAAGACCAGCGTTACCGTTCCCACCGTATTTGACACTGCTATCGTTGCTCCCACCGAAGAGCCCACCAGGTATGGCTACACCTTCAACGGTTGGTCACCCGCAGTCGGCAACATGACCTCTGAGGGCATCACCTTCACCGCTCAGTGGAAGCAGGATCTCAGCATCTGCCGCATCCAGAACGTTACCAGAGTTACTCCTAACGTCTATGGCAGACAGGTTGCTGATTACGAAGTCACCGTTAAGGGCAGCCCGATCAAGATCGAGTTTGCTTACACCGGCGGCTCCGAGGTCTACTGGCAGTATGACAGACACGATCCCATCATCGACCTCAACGATGTCGAGGCTACCGGTCTCTTCCTCATCAAGGCTTACAATGCAGCCGGCGAAGAAGTTGCACTTGGCTCCGCTGACACCGATTACGAGGTTTGGAGCATCAGAGCTATCTACACCGAGGGCACTTATAAGGTCCGCGCTAAGGTCGCTCACAGTGATGATTCTTGGGAGCCTAAGGATATCGCTTACGACTTCGTCAACACCTATGACGTTGAGCCTATCGATCCCAACGATCTCACCTCCGCTACCATCTCCAAGACTACCGTTAAGCGTGGCGACTATGTCTATCTGACCGTCGTTACCTCGACCAACGTCAACAGAGTAAGGATCGCTAAGACCGAGGCCGATGGCACTCTTGCCACCGTCGCTTTCTCGACCACCGCTAAGAATCCCGACAACCTTACCATCACTGACGCTGACGGCGTCAGAACCTGGAACATCAGGATCAGATTCTCCTATGTCGGCAACGACGATTATCAGATCCAGAATTGGAAGCTTCAGTACCGCAAGGTTAACGGCGATAAGTGGCTCGACAGCGAGTATAACTACGACATCAAGATCACGAAGTATGCTGAGACCGTATCCCCCGTTGAGGGTAAGGATCCCTTCAGCGTAATCTCCGTTGCGACTCCCGTCGACTCTATTGCTAAGGGCAGCTTCGCAGAGGTTACCGTCGTGACCACCAGTGATGCTTCGAGGATCCGCCTGACAGTTGCCGGCAGGTCCAGCACCTATCTCAAGACCTCGCAGAACACCGTTTCCGTTACCGATAACGGCGACGGCACCACCACTTGGGTCGTTAAGTACAGATTCGCTACCGCTGGCACAGCCACGGTAACTGCTCAGGCTCGCGGCAATGCTTGGTCATCCGCTGTTGCCGGCGCAGATGTTACCGTTGCCTGATCAACGGTTCACCTCAGTCTGTAACTGAATAATTCCGGGCCGCAGGGGCTTGCTCCTGCGGCCTTTTTCTGTCTGAAAGTTAATGTATAAATATGCAGAATTATTCAATGCACCGCATCGGGCTGCGGCTGCGTCTCGCCTGGCGCGTATCCGTGCGGCAACACAGCTTGCGGATGCCAAAATGCAAAAAGTCCTTGATAATACAGTGAAGCGTTGTTTGAGGAGGGCACGGATGGCGGCATGGAAAGACACGCAAAGGGGATAAAAATCCGAAAAGCGCAAATTCTGCGCTGTCGGCAGTATGTAAATATTCGGTGAATATACAGTTAAAAATTCACTTTGGGCTTGTACGATTTACCTACAAAAATCTGCCCGTCGGCGGGGCGGGGGAGGGCGGCGGTCGACGCTCTGAGAGCCTTGATTCAGCACGAAAAAGGGGGGAAAGCGCAAGAAAAAATGATGTTTGTCAAAACTCACAAAAACGGCAAAAAGCATTTGTGCATATCGGCAAGGTTATAAAAAAACCGTGCCGATTTTTATATAATATTATATATATAATTATTTTAATAAAGATTGACAGGCTTGACCGCGGATGTTATAATAACAATGTGTAATAGTGCCCATCTATTCCATGTTCAAAATTTTAAATTGGAGGGATTATTTTTGAGCAAAGCAAAGAAGATCATCAGCATGCTTCTCGTAGTTGCTATGGTTCTCACTGTTGCGCCTGCGTCAATGATTGCTTCGGCATACGAAAGCAATTATACGCATGGCAAGCTGACCTTCTCCAAGGTCAACTTTACAGTCGACACCTCGGCAACTACGAAAGTGATCCGTGTTGCTAAGGCCGGTACTTTCCAGTACGGTACCGACATTATCTCGGCAACACCCTCGGGTATCCCTGCTCACACCGGCAGATATTCTGCCCTTGCTTATGCAGGCGAAACGCCGTCCTATCCGAAGGTCGTCTTTACGATCACGGGCGCGGCGCTTGACGAAGCCCCGACGGTCACCTCGGATAAGGCGAGCTCCATTCAGTTCGGTTCGATGGACATGCCTGTCCAGAATGGTAATTCCTACACCTACACTGTGAATGTTTCGGGCGGCACGCTTAACGCCGGCGATAACGTGACATACACCATCACCTACAAGGTTGGCGGCGTCACTTATACTGCTACGGCTTATGCCCACGCCGAGAACTTCCTCAGGCAGAACGGTGTCGATGTTACCAGACGCAGAAAGACTTGGAACCACTCCGCAGGTCGTATGGCTGTACTTTTCCTCATCCAGGGTGTGAATATGTACTCCGGTTGGCAGGATAACAGCAAAAAGACCGACAGAGGCTACATCGACTTCTCGACCTCCGCTCCTTTCCAGGGCCAATCTCTTAAAGGTCTTGGTTGTGAAAGCGGAATGAGCAGCGCGGTCGACGCATTCGGTAAGGCTGATAACGACACCGGTACCGTTCGCAAGTTCTACGAGGACAGCAAAACGGCAAATATAAGCTTCGGTGTTGCGAACGACTTCAACAGAACCGAATCCACCGTTTACATGGATAAACGCAGCGGCTCCGGCACCGACACTATCAAGAACCTCAACATGAGGATGACGATGTCGGTTGCAGAGAAAGCGGACTTCGGTATTGCAGAGCTTATAGCCATGGGTACTTATGACAGCGAGATCAGTATGGGTGATCAGCACATCGCTGCCACCACGATACCGCAGTGGACAGTAGATACTTCTACCGTTAAGAACCTTAACGCCGAGGACGTCGGCTCTGCAGACAGCTGGAACGGCAACTACAACCTTATCCCGTTCGGCGGCACAGGCCCCGCGTACAGCGCAACCACTTCCGATACATTCGAGTGGTCGACCGGCTTCCATGTAAAGGGCGGTAAGGACTACGACACAGGACACTTTGTCGAGACATCATCTCTCATCAACGTGACCTACAAGGTTTATGATACCACCGATCTTTGGAACGTTTACAACGGCGTTCGCAACGGTGATTCCTCAGCCTACTACACAACCTCAAAGCTCGACTACAGCAGCGACTCCGCTCAAAGCGCAAACGTAACGGTCGTTTTCAATAAGGGCGCAAACCCCCAGGCGGGCAAATACACGGAAGCCACCTGGAACGCGTTCAAGGCTGCTTACGATAACGCGGGTATCATCCTCGCAACTCCCGATACCAACCAGACGGCGATCAATGCGGCAACGAGAGCTCTTATCAACGCTTACAACGCGCTGGCGGGCTTCAACCCCAACGTCCAGTTTGAGATAAGACACGTTATCGACGGCACCAACACCGAGCTCATCCCGTCGCAGACCAGCGACCCCGCTACCGGCGAGACCACAAAGCCTGCCGGCACGGTAATGAGCCACGCAGCGGCGACCATCGAGGGCTACACCGTAGTCGGCCAGAGCGCCGGAACCACCGTCCTCTCCGGTCAGAACGCTAAGGAGACCGTGACTTACAGCTATTCCCCCAAGAGCTACACAGTCAGAGTCACCGCCAATAACGACGCCAGCACCCAGGACGGCTACGTCGTCCCCACTTACCAGGTAACCTACGGTAGCGAATTCGCACTCTCGACCCTTGACGGTGATATCGGCACAAAGGCCGGCTACACCTTCGGCGGTTGGTATTACGATTCCGGCACATGGGCACAGCCGGTTCCCGCTACCTTTACGATGCCTGCCTCCAATGTTTTCGTCTATGCAAAATGGGATCTCGCTCCCATCACTCTCTCCGTTGACCTCTCCGCTGCGGGTCTCGACCCCGTCAAAGTGGCGGAAGCAACTCCGCTTGAATTCGGCGGTGCAGTCAACTTTGCAAAGCCGGCTTTCACCGACATCGAGGGTTACGTATTCGTCGACTACTACACCGACGCTACCTACACCACCAAGGTCACATGGCCTCTCTCGGTAACCGAGAACACCACGGTGTATGCCCGTCTTGAGAACGTCAACGGCAAGATCACCTTTGACTCCAACGGCGGTACCCCGGTCGACACCATCAACTACACCTCCGGCAATGCAGTTCCCGCTCCTCAGGATCCCACCAGAGAAGGCTACGCTTTCACCGGCTGGTACTACGATGCGGAATGCACCCAGGGTGTTGCGGCTGACGACGGCGAGATCTGGAAATACGGCAAGAGCCTGACGAGAAACACCATGACCGGCTTCGTAGCCTATGCAGGCTGGGAAGCTCAGGAAGTCTCCGTCAGCTTCAATGTCAACATTCCCGCAAGTGAGACCAGTGATTTCAACACCATCGCCGGCAGCATTCCTGCCGAGACCGGCCTTGCCGACAGCGCATTCGCCGATGGCTATCAGTATCCTGTTCCCAGGAGACTCGGCTACGAGTTCCAGTACTGGTCATACAAAAATACTGACGGTAAATGGCATGAGTTCAAGTTCGACAAATTCCCGACCAGGGATATCGAGCTCAGAGCTAACTGGAGCGCCACCGATTATTCGGCGTTCATTGATGTCACGGCTTATCAGAAGCTCCTCGGTCAGGATGTTGAAGTGACCACCGCAAAGCGCGGCGACATCGTCACCTTCAGAATGACCTCACAGACCAACTTCTACACCGGCTCATCTGTTTTCGTATTCATGTATGATAACAGATTCTTTGAGCCTTATAAGAGCGGCTCCGATGCTTTCGTTCTCAACTCCGATAACGACTATATCAAGGGCATCAGCGCTACTCATTACGGCGTCACCAACAATGCGTCGCTCGCCTCCAAGTGGCCCTCGGGTCTCGACAGTGCGAACTACAATGCAATGATGATCGCCATTGACCCCGATGTTTCGGTCTCCCACACCACTGCGCCGATGAACGGCAAGACCTGGATGCTTGAGTTTAAGCTCGTCATCAAGGATTCCGCAACCGGCTCGGGCAAGGTCTATATGGACAATGCGTGGACGAGAACCCCCGATAACATCATGGGCACCATGTTCTACGGCTGGACCAAGAACGCTACCAACGTATTCGAGACCCACAACAACATCGTTATCCCGAATCTTGAGGAAGCAACGGCTACCGTCACTCTGGACGAGACCGATCCCGTGATGACCACCGTTACCGTCAAGACCAACAGCACCGCATTCCCCGGCGCCGCATTCGCGGACGGCGATGTTGAGAAGACCTTCACCGGCCGTGCAGGTCAGGAGATTCAGGATTACACCTCTCCCGTCTGTGCAGGTTACGATCTGACCGGCTGGGTCGGCGAGAATGACGCCACTCAGACTTGGATCGAGGGCTATTATCTGCCCGAAGGCGCCACCGAGACGACTTATATTGCTCAGTGGACCCCGAAGAACTACACCGTTAACTTCTATAAGCATGAGGGCGACGAAACCGCGTTCTCAACTGCCGAAGTTCCGTACAACACTGCGATCTCCGCTCCGTCAGGCACTGTCAGAGAGCTTGGCTACACCTTCGCCGGTTGGTATTACATTGATGCTTCCGGCAATAAGATCGACGCAGAGATCCCCGGTATGCTTTGCCCGCTCGACGGCGTTAACTTCTACGCCAAGTGGGAGCCCGCAATGGTCAATTACAAGATCAAGGCGGTCTACACCGACGCCGACACAGGCGAGGTTGCGGAGAGTTATCTCACCGCTACCACGGCTTTCCCGATGAAGGCGCTCACCGGCAGCTACCTCGATGTTGTTGAAACTGCTCCCGAGACTCCGGTTGACAATCACAACTACATTCTCGTCAGCAGCCTTCCCAGAGCGAACATAAAGTATGCATTCGACGCTGAGGATACCAGAAACTATCCGCTGCCCACGAATGTTGAGGTGCTTGCAGACGGGACTACCGAGATAACTCTTTACTACAAGCTTGCAAACTTCAAGATCACCTTCAATGTCGGTGATAACGGTACTTTTGCAGACGGCACGACCGAGCCTAAGGTAGTTGAAGCTCCTTACGGCACGCTCATTAAGAATATCGCTCCCGAAGTCATCGCGAAGGAAGGCTATTCCTTCACCAGATGGACCGGCGTTAACGATAACACTGCCGCCACCGCAGACAGAACCTTCAATGCAAGATTTGATCCTATCGCAATTGACGTCATATTCGACGCAAACGGCGGTACATTCTCAACCGGCGCGACCCAGATGACGAGAAGCATCAGATACAATGCAAACATCACCGTACCGACAGCTCCTACCAGACCGGGCTACACCTTCAAGGGTTGGTCACTTGATAAGAATGCCACCGAGGGCAGCACCTCACTGGGCACTCTTCAGACCGTTTCGCCCACTCCGTACTACGCTGTTTACACCGCTATAGATTATAATGTAATTTATACGGTGAATGGTGAAACCCTTTACACCGACGGCCCCGTTCATATCGGCGACGTCATAACTGTAAGAGGCGCAGAATCAAAGGAAGGTTACACTTTCGATGGTTGGTATCTCAATGGTGTAAAGGTAGAAAGCATTACAGTTGAAACGGCAAATGTTACCCTTACCGGCAGCTTCGTCGCCAACAAGTATGATGTTGTTTTCTACAACAATGACGGCACTGACGCAAGCACTACGGTTTCCGTTGCATTTGACAGCGCGATAACCGCTCCTGCGGCCCCCACCAGAAACGGCTACATCTTCAAGGGCTGGGCAGCGACCTCCACGGCGACCGAGGCTGACATCATCACCGATTTCGGCACTCTCACCACCACCGCTCCCGCTCCTTACTATGCAGTTTGGGAGGCAGACATAGCAGATTATTATGTTGATATCTATAAGCAGGATGTCAACGGCAATTACCCCGCCACCCCCGATGAGACGATTACTCTCAGCGGCAAGGTCGGCACTGTGACCGATGAATACGCTCCTGCCGATATCGCCGGCTTCACCGCCGACAAGGCAAACAGCGTACTGAGCGGTACCGTTACCACCGCAGAGGCAGGTGCACTCAGACTTACCGTTAAATACACCCGTAATAAGTATAACCTTGTTACCGTTGTTGACGGCACTGAGACTTCGAGAACCGAGTATTATTACGAGGCTCCCGTGACCGCCCCCGCCGACGCTTCCAAGGACGGCTACACCTTCGCTGGATGGACTCCTGCGGTTCCCGCGACTATGCCCATCCCCGCAAGCGGCAATGACTACGTTCTTACCGCGAGCTTCACCGTCAATAAGTACACCGTCAAGTTCTACAGAGACGCTGACGCTACCGACGCTTTCAGCTCATATGAGGCTGATTACGACAGCGCAGTTGTTCCCGCATCGACCACCAAGACAGGCTACACCTTCGTCGGTTGGGCATATAAGGGAACTACCGAGGTTCTGAACTTCGACGACGATGCAAATCCCATCAAGGTCAAGATAGGCGATAACGAATTTGTCGGCATTTGGCGCGTCAATTCCTATGACCTCGTCTACAGACCCATGAACGGTGGGGATAACATCACCTACTCCGTACCTTACGGTACAGCAGCGGCAGATATGCCGACTCCCGAGGATCCCGTAAGGATCGGCTACACCTTCGCAGGCTGGTCAGGTAAGCCCGAAACCATGCCCGCAAGGAACACCAACGTCATAGCGCAGTGGACTCAGAACACCTACACCATCAAGTTCACCAACACCGGTGACTCGACAGTCAAGGATATCACCGGCGTCTACGGCGCAAGCATCACCGCTCCCGCAGATCCCGTCAGAACGGGCTACACCTTCGCCGGCTGGTATGTGGCAGGCACCGATACCGCATATACCATCCCCGCAACGATGCCCGACATCACCACCGCGGACAAGACCCTTGTCCTTGAGGCGAGATGGACTGCAAACTCCTATACAATTATATTTAAGGATGCCGACGGCACTGTTTATAAGCAGATCGACCAGGATTACGACACCGATATCACGGCTCCCGACGATCCCACCAAGACAGGCTACACCTTCGCAGGTTGGGATACCGAGGTTCCCGCAAAGATGCCTGTAACTCCCGACGGCGGCCTTATCATCACCGCAAAGTGGACTGTTAACAAGTACACCATGAGCTTTAACTCCGACGGCGGCACCGCAGTTGAGAGCAAGACTTATGATTTCGGCGCCAAGACCGAGGCTCCCGCAGAGCCCACCAAGACCGGTTACACCTTCGCCGGCTGGTATCTCGGCGATGAGGCTTACATCTTCGGCACCATGCCCGCAAATGATGTTGCCCTTGTTGCTCACTGGACTATTAACGAATACACCATGAGCTTCAATTCCGACGGCGGAACCGATGTTGAGAGCAGGATTTATGCCTACGGCGCTCAGACCGAAGCTCCCGCAGCTCCCACCAAGGAAGGCTACACCTTCGCAGGCTGGTATCTCGGCGATGAGGCTTACACCTTCGGCACCATGCCCGCAAACAATGTTGAGCTTACCGCTCACTGGAATGTCAACACCTACAAGATAGTATTTGTTGACTCCGCAGACACGAGCAAGGTTTACGACACCATCGAGCTGGCATACGGCACGAATATCGTCGCTCCCAATAATCCGAGCAAGGTCGGCTACACCTTCGCCGGTTGGGATGTCGATATCCCCGCGACTATGCCCGTAACTCCCGCTGACGGTCTTGTCATCAAGGCTCTCTGGAATGTCAACAACTACACCATGAGCTTTGACTCAGACGGCGGCTCAGCAGTAGCCGATAAGGTCTACGCTTACGGCGCTCAGACCGAGGCTCCCGCAGCTCCCACCAAGAAGGGCTATGTATTCGACGGCTGGTATCTCGGCGATGTGGCTTATGTCTTCGGCACCATGCCTGCAAACAATGTTGCTCTTAAGGCAAAGTGGAGCTTCGATAAGTTCACCATCAGCTTCAATTCCGACGGCGGCACCGACGTCCCCGCGATAACTCAGGACTACAATTCAGTAGTCACTGCTCCCGCGGCTCCCACTAAGGAAGGCTACACCTTCGCAGGTTGGTTCCTCGGCGATGAAGCTTATACCTTCACCTACATGCCCGCTGAGAATATCACTCTTACCGCACACTGGACGATCAACTCCTACAGGCTCAAGTTCGTCGACGCATTCGGCGACGACTTCAGCGTATCGACCGTCGAGTTCGGCGCAGCGATAACCGCTCCCGCCGACAAGCCCGCTAAGGAATACTACAACTTCGTCGGCTGGTCGCTCAACGGCACCGACGTTGTCGAGGATCTCGGCACTATGCCCGCAAACGACCTCACCGTTTACCCCGTATTTGAGAGAGTAACGGTAGCGCTTGACAAGGTCGGCGATTCCACCACGGTCATTGATAAGGAGAACGCCCACATTCAGCCTCCTGTCACCGGCTATATCTACGGCCTCAGTGAGAGACTCACCGAGGAAGACCTTCGTGCAAACTACATCAAGGTCAACGGCGACGGTGAGATCAGAGTCACCAAGGTCGGCAGCTTCAAGTATCTCGGCACAGGCACCAAGATCGAGGTCGTTGACAGAGTGACCGGCGAGGTCGTCGAGATCTATTACCTAATCATCTTCGGTGATGTAAACGGCGACTCGATAGTCAACGCAACGGATGCTTCTATTATCAATCGTGAGGCCACCGGTAAGACTTCATGGTCATCGGCGTCCTCTGAGGCTTACGATTACTGCAAGGTACTCGCAGCCGACGCCGACAGAAACGACTCTATCACGGCGGATGACTTTACTCTCGTTACCAAGGTGACGATGAGAGCCGCTAAATTCGATCAGAGCACCGGCGAAGTTATCCCCAATGCGTGATAAACGTTAAATTATCCTGCGGGCGGCGTCCCCGCCCGCAGGTGAGGCAGAAATTCTTTCTGATTTACTAATAATTTCGGCAAGATTTTTGCCGGCAGGCCTATAAACTTATTTAAGGAGGGAATAGAAGCATATGACAAAAATCAAGAAAGTCCTTGCTGCTCTGCTTGCGCTTTTGATGATTTTCAGTTCAGTTTCCGTCATGGCATTTGCGGATGATTCGACCGTAAACGGCACGACGGTGACATTTGCAACTAAATTCTTCAAACAAGTTGACGGCTCGTGGGTCGAGACCACGAGAGCGAAGCCCGGCGAGACCGTCAAAGCAAGAGTTTATTTGGGAACGGATTACTTCTCAAACAGCAGTGACTTGCTTTTCTTCTATGACAAGGGTTTCTTCACTCATTCATATGGTGAGTATAATGAACTCGAAGTCAACAGGGAAGAGGGCAGCTTCGCCAAGGTCAACGGCGCTTCCGGTTATTTCATGACTGATGCGAATATCGACCTGAGCGATCTTGCAGCCAAGGGCTACGTTGATTCCAATTTCCTTGCAAGCCACGGCGCTTTTGCAGTCAGCCTTATGCTTGATGTTGATAACAATGTCAAATACAGCGCTGACACATGGCTCTTTGAATTCACTCTTAAAGTCGCAGACGATGCGACGGGCGAGGGCGACCTCTTTGTGGTTGAGAATACCGTGAAGACCGCAGGCACCCGTGAGGACGCTCACATAGACGTCCCCAGAGGCGAAGCGGACGGCGGCCTTTTCAACATTGAGTCCATGGCTTTATGGACCCCGACTGTAGTCATCAGCAGTCAGCCCGTATCCGTGATGAGCACCCTCGTCTTTAAGGCTGAGGACGCCACCACCGTTACCGGTCAGACGGAGTTCAGCGGAGTTATCGGCACCGTCGTTACCGCTCCCACCGTCGAGAAGACAGGCTACACTTTCGTCGGCTGGAAAAATGAGAGCGGCGAGATAGTCGCTGCCCCCACCGAGATCCCCGCTGAGAATCTCACCCTTACCGCAGAGTGGGTAAAGAATGTTACCGTAACATTTGACACCGACGGCGGTTCGACGATCGATCCCGCACCCTATACCGATAAGACTCCCGGCACGGAGCTCGTTGCCCCTGCCGACCCCACCAAAGAGGGTTACACCTTCCTCGGTTGGATGGATGCAAGCGGTAATGTGGTCGAGATCCCCAACGTATTCCCCACCTCCGATGTTACCTACACCGCAAAGTGGGCACTCAACGTCAAGATGAACTTCATCGTTGACGGCGAAGTGAAGCAGAGCTTTGACGGCTATGCAGGTCAGGCGTTCGACACCTCAAAGGTCAACGAACCCTCAAAGACCGGTTACTACTTCATCGGCTGGAGCAGCAGCGTTCCCTCGAGCTTCCCCGAAGCTACGACCGATTACGTTGCTCAGTGGGATACCTACACTTATGAAGTCAGATATTATGTTGACGGCGCATTCGTCGCCACCAACCGTGTGCCTTACGGCTCCGTTATAAAGACTGACGTACCGGGCGCTTCGGCTCCCGTTGGTTATGAGCTTACAGGTTGGTTTACCGATCCCGACTGCACCGTGCCTTTCGTTGAGGGCACCGTCATGGGCGCTGCGAACCTTAAGCTCTATGCCAAGACCAAAGTTAAGACCTACACCTCGACCTTCAACGCTGCGGGCGGTAAGTTTGCAGACGGTAAGGAAGAGACCACTGTCGACACGGATTACGGCGAAGCGATAATCGCTCCTGCCGCTCCCACCCTTGAGGGCTACACCTTCGCAGGTTGGACTCCCGACGTCGGCTTCATGGATGAAAACGGCGGTAAGACCTATTACGCAACTTGGGTAGCAAACGACTACAATGTTGTTTACTACGTTGACGGCGAGGTCTATGATACCCTTGATATCGCATTCGGCGAGAAGCTCGAGGTTCCCTCAGAGCCCGGCCGCACCGGCCGTACCTTCATCGGCTGGACCGATATCGAAGGCTCAGATACCATCGTTGACCCCACTACCTTTGTTATGAACGAGAGCGGCTACAAGTTCTACGCCGTATTCTCCGATAACACCTACAATGCAATCTTCTACCTGACCCAGGCGGATAAGGACAACGGCGTTGTGTTCAAGACCGTTCCCACCGTTTACGGCCAGCAGATAGCGGTTCCCGAGGCCACTGCAAGAGCAGGCTACACCTTCCTTGCATGGTCGCCCGCACCCGGCGCAATGCCCGCCAACGACCTTGAATTCGTAGGTACATGGAAAGCCAACACCTACACCATCAAGTTCTTCATTGACGCGGACGCCGCCGAGGCTATTGAGACCGTCACCGCCGATTTCGGCGAGACGATCGCCGCTCCGAAAACTCCCTCCAAGGAAGGCTACACCTTCGTTGAATGGAGCCCCGAAGTTCCCGAGACTATGCCTGTTGTTGAGGGCGAGTTCCTTCGCATCAACGCAACATGGAAAGTCAATGAATACACCATCGCCTTTGACTCCGACGGCGGCACTCCCGTTTCCCCGATAACTCAGGATTACGGCACCGCAGTTACCGCTCCCGCAGCCCCCACCAAGACCGGCTACGATTTCGTCGGTTGGTTCGCAGACGGAGCAGACGAGGCGTATGTATTCACCACGATGCCCGCAATTGATAACGAGACTGCAACTCTCACCCTTACCGCTCGCTGGACTGCGAAGTCCTACGATCCTAAGGATGGCCTCGGCGTTAAGTTTAACGCAAACGGCGGCGCATTCGCAGACGGCGAGACAGAGAAGCTCGTCGCCGCAACCTTTAACGAGGCTATCACCGCTCCCGAGGGTGACCCCGTAAGAAGCGGCTATGATTTCCTCGGCTGGTCAAAGAATTCCGGCGCAACCATCCCCGCTGAGCTCGGCACTCTCACTCAGGAGATAACCGCTGACAGCACCGTGGTGTTCTATGCAGTCTGGAAGGTCGAGACCTACCCCGCAGAGAACGGCATCACCTTCAACGCGGACGGCGGCGCATTCGCAGACGGCGAGACTGTCAAGAGAGTCGCTGCTACCTACGGAGAGGCCATTGCAGCTCCCGCAGCTCCGACCAGAACGGGTTACACCTTTGAGGGTTGGGCAAGCGAAAGCGGTGCTCAGACCGGTTCACACGATCTCGGTAACCTCACCGTCGATCTCGACGAGACCACTCTTACCTACTATGCCGCATGGAAAGCGATCAGCTATTCAGAGAATAACGGCGTAAGATTCGACGCAAATACCGGTGCATTTGCAAACGGTATGACCACCGTCAGAGTCGCCGCCACCTTCGATCAGCCGATCGTCGCTCCCGCTGAGGAGCCCATCAAGGCAGGCCATACCTTCAAGGGCTGGGCTGCAACCTCAACAGCCACCGAGCCTCTTGAGTCACTCGGCAACCTGACCCAGGTCATCGACCCCGACGCTCCTCTTACCTTCTACGCAGTGTGGGAGAAAGAGACCTACATCGGCAAGATCACCTTCAACGCAAACAACGGCGCATTTGACGACGGCGAGACCGTCAAGGCTATTGATATAACCTTCGGCGACGCTATCGTTGCTCCCGGTGTTCCCACGAGGACAGGCTACGTCTTCAAGGGCTGGGCGACCAGCGCAGGCGCACTTGCAGGCTCGACCGATCTCGGCAACCTCACCACCGATCTCTCCGATACCAGCATCACTTATTATGCAGTATGGGCAGAGGCAGACGGCGTTGAATACACCGTCAAGGTCTACATTATGAATACCGAGGGCGTCTATGGCGATCCCGAAGTTAAAGTGACCACCGGCAAGACCGGCGACGCTGTTTCCGCCGATAAGTTTTACACTCTGACTGACGGACTTGTGCTCGACAGCGCTTATGCGGATGAAGCCCGCACCGGCGTCATCGCAGCCGACGGCTCCACCGTCCTCGAAGTCCACATCAAGAGAAACACCTACACCTTCTCCGTTATTGTTGACGGCGTTCTTACAAAGAACGATTATTACTTCGGCGCAATAGTCGCTGAGCCCGAGACTCCCTCCAAGGTCGGTTATACCTTCACCGGTTGGGACGGCACGGTGCCCGCAACTATGCCCGCAAACGATGTGACCGTTACCGCAACGTGGAAGATCAACCAGTATACTATCACCTTCGATACCGACGGCGGCACCGTAATAGCTCCGATCACTCAGGACTATAACACCGCAGTCGCACGTCCGGCAGATCCCACTAAGACCGGTTATACCTTCGCAGGCTGGGATAAGACGATCCCCGAGAATATGCCCGCCGAGAATATCACCGTCAAGGCTCTGTGGACTATCAATCAGTATACTATCACCTTTGACACCGACGGCGGCAGCGACGTTCCCGCAATCACTCAGGATTACGGCACCGATGTTGCAGCTCCCGCTGACCCCACCAAGACCGGCTACACCTTCGCAGGCTGGGATAAGGCTATTCCCGCCACCATGCCCGCCGAGAACGTAACCATCACGGCTAAGTGGAATGTCAATCAGTATACCATCACCTTCGATACCGACGGCGGCAACTCCATAGCCCCGATCACTCAGGACTTCGGCACCGACGTCGTTGCTCCCGCTGACCCCACCAAGACCGGTTATACCTTCGCAGGCTGGGATAGAGAGATTCCCTCGACCATGCCCGCAGAGAGCATCACCGTCAAGGCTCAGTGGAAGATCAATCAGTATACAATCACATTTGACACCGACGGCGGCACAGCTATAGACCCGATCACTCAGGACTATAACACCGCAGTCGTTGCTCCGGCAGATCCCACCAAGGAGGGCTACACCTTCGCCGGTTGGGATGCCACCATTCCCGCAACCATGCCCGCTAAGGATACCGTTATCAAGGCAAAGTGGACTGTTAACAAGTACACCATCACCTTTGATGTTGACGGCGGCAGCTATGTGGCTCCGATAACTCAGAACTACGGTACTGAGATCGTTGCTCCTGCTGACCCCACCAAGACCGGCTACACCTTCGCTGGCTGGGATACCGAGATTCCCTCGACCATGCCCGCAGGCGACATGACTATCAAGGCAAAGTGGACTGTCAATCAGTACACCATCACCGTTGATACCGACGGCGGCACCGCAATAGCCCCGATCACTCAGGACTACGGCACCGACGTTGTCGCTCCCGCAGCTCCCACCAAGACCGGTTACACCTTCGCAGGTTGGTCTGAGGCATTCCCCTCAACCATGCCCGCAGGCGATATGACCATCAAGGCTCTTTGGACTGTCAAGACCTTCGACCCCGAAGTTAACGGCAAGGGCGTTAAGTTCAACGCTAACGGCGGCGCATTCGCCGACGGCAGCACCGAGACTCTCGTTAAAGCCACCTTCGGCGAGGCTATAGCAGCTCCTGCGGCTCCCGTAAGAGCAGGCTACACCTTCGCAGGCTGGGCTGCAACCGCAGAATCCAAGGTTGCTCTCGCAGACCTCGGCACTCTCGATGTCGATCTTGACGACGGCGAGGTTATCTTCTACGCAGTTTGGACTGAGGCTGACGGCGTTAACTACAGCGTCGAGATCTATGTCCAGGCTACCGACGGTTCCTACGCTCTCTCCAAGACCGAGACCGCTTCCGGCAAGACCGGCAGCGCCGTCACCGTCGAGGGCTTCTACACTGTAGAAGAGGGCTTCGAGCACAACGCCGCTCATGAGGGCGCAGTCGAATCCGGCGTTATCGCCGCTGACGGCAGCACCGTCCTGAAGGTCTATATCGCAAGAAAGACCTATTCGGCATCATTTGAAGGCGTTGAGGAGCCTGTCAAGGCACTCTACGGCGCACCGATCGCTGCCCCCGCTGCTCCCGCAGTACCGGGCAAGACCTTCATCAAGTGGGTTGACGCCGACGGCAATGAGCCTTCGACCATGCCCATCGGCGGCGCTTCCTTCACCGCTGTTTACGAGACTCTGACTTACAACGTCAAGTACTATGTCGACGGCGAATTCAAGGGCTCATATCGCTTGAGCTCCGGCACGGCCATCCCGACCTCCTACATCGGTTATGAGGTTCCCGAGGGCTATGAATTCTCAGGCTGGTTCACTGACAGCGCAATGACCACCGCTCTTGCTGATGGCGCAGTTGTCGAGGCGGCGGATGTCTCCCTCTACGGTAAGACCACTGCCAAGATCGTCAACGTCGTATTCAGCGCAGGCGAAGGCGCATTCGCAGACGGCGCCACCGAGAAGACCGTTCCCACCGCATTCGGCGACCTTATCGTTGCTCCTGCTGACGATCAGCTCGTCAGAGAGGGCTACAAGTTCGTCGGTTGGGATAGGGAAGTCGGCTATCTTGATACCATGACCCCCGCCACCTATGTTGCTACATGGGAAGCTATTGCGGACAAGTACACCGTAACCTTCATCTCCAACGGTGAGGAATACGAGAAGTTCACAATGGCAGTCGGCGAAGTCATTGATTTCCCCGCCGATCCTTATCTTGAAGGCGCTACCTTCGACGGCTGGTATGATGACAACGGCGTTAGGCTCGTTGAGGGCGCAATAATGCCCGCAGCGGATGTAGTTTACACTGCAAGATTCGTTACCACCGGCTACACAGTCAGATTCTATCAGTATGAGGCTTCCGAGCACGGCCCCGCAGGCGTTGAGAATCCTCAGTTCATCGACTACACTTACACCGCAGGCGTTAAGTACGGCGATGAGATCGTCCTGCCCGCAACTCCTACCACCGTCAATACGAACCATTACACCTTCCTCGGTTGGTTCGACGCTGACGGCAACAAGTATGAGGCCGGCGCTACGATGCCCGCTCTCGCAGACGGCGAGACAGAGCTCAAGCTCTATCCTCGCTACGAGAGAATAACCGTTAAGCTCGTTCCCGCCGACGGCACTACCACCGTTATCGAGAGATACACGACCGGTAAAGCCATCGTTAAGGAGCAGCTTGCGGACAACACCGTGACCGACACTGTTTATCAGCCCGCAACCGCAGGCGATTACAGCAGATGGTTCATCTACGGTCTGCCGGGAAGCCGACTGAGCGGTACAAATATTAAAAACGGCAAGTACTTCACCGTTAAGGGCGACGGACGCTTCGTAATTACTCCCGTCAACGGCAACGGCTACGGTACAGGCGCTCTTGTTCAGGTTTATGACTGTGCTACCGGCGAAGATGTCCTTGTTGAGCAGTTCTACATTGTTTACTTTGGTGACCTTGACGGAGACGCCAAAGTTACTTCATTCGATTTAACCTTGGCAAAGACTGAGATTGGTAAGAAAGTTTGGTCAAGCTCAAGAAAGGGCATTCCTTACATGGTTAAGGCGGCCGATCTTGATGGCGATACAAAATTCACATCGTTTGATCTTTCTGTTCTTATTGCTGTTATCGGTAAAACCAAGAAAATCGACCAGGTAACTGGTATAGCTTCGTAAAAATTAATTATCAGCCTCAAAATTAACCGTTTTGAGGCTGATAAAGCCGAACTATTTTCGGCGACAAGGAAGTTCCGCATATAACATCTCCAAAAATAAGGAGGAAACTGTATGAAGGTTATGAAACGCAGCCTTTCTGTTGTACTTGCTTTTCTTATGATTTTTGGTAGCATGTCAATCCTTGCTTCTGCTGCTCTTAATGATGGAACAAGAAGCACGATTAGTTATGATACTAAGTTTTATAGGTACAATGGTTCTGAATGGGTTGAAACCACAAAAGCTGCCAGGGGCGAAAGCATCAAGGTAAGAGCTTTTCTTAAAACTGACTTTGTTCTTGGAACAGGAAACTCATTCTGGCTCTTTTCAAAGAAAAACATTAAAATCAATACTACTGGCTACGCAAGTGGCGGAGCAGAAGATTGGTATACCCAAACTGTGAATGTTCCTCAGGAGGGTATATTTACCTGCATGGAGAAGGGACCGATTGGCGATCTTATGGTCGATCCCGAATATGGATATTTACCTGCCGACACTTTTGACACCTATGGTTATCTGTTAGCAACTCAGATTTCCGGTAATGTCGGAAAACTTGTAAAAGATGATTGGTCTTACGAATTTGATTTTACAGTTACCGATGATGCGACCGGCAACGCTCAGTTCTTTATTCCGGTTTCTTGTGCGGTTATTAATGATGATGACCTCACCTATGATAACCCGATATATTTTGCCAGATATCCGGATGCAAGTGAGGGTGCAACTCTTGACACAAAAGAGGGTATGGAACTCTCATATGACTGGAGAATTCAGATTGAAACTTACGACCAGGATGAGGACAGCACGCTGACCTTCACCAACCCCGTTAAATTCAACGCGGGCGAAGGCACTTTTGCAAACGGTGCTTCCGAGTTCACCACCGGTGAAGGCTTCATCGGCGAGGCTCTCTCAGCCGCTGATCAGCCCGCAGCCGTTACCGCTCCAGGCGGCAAATCGTTCGTTGGCTGGGTTCCCTCCACAGTCGATCTTGCCACCGCTACCGCAGCGGACTGCGTTGACGTCTCCGCTATCAAGTACAACTATGCTGTTGATACTTATAACGCTCTTTATGAGACCACCGCAGCTACCACCTTTAACTTCACCTTCGATCCTAACGGCGGCGCATTTGCCGACGCTTCGACCGAGGCTAAGACCGTAACGGTCAACGAGGGCGAAGCTGTTAACGCTCCCGTTCCCACCAGAGTAGGCTATGAATTCAAGGGCTGGGCTCTCTCCACCGTTGAGAATCCCACCGTTGACGACGTCCAGACTCTTCCCGAGACTGCAAGCGCCGATATGTCCTACAAGGCCGTTTGGTCAAAGAATTCCTACAACGTCAAGTGGATCGTTGACGGCGTTACCGTTAAGGAAGAGCCCGTTGCTTACGGCGACGAGTTTCCCGCCGCTCCGTCAGTTGACGCTAAGGCCGGTTATAACTTCGCATGGAGTTCGGCTCCCGCCACCATGCCTGCCGCGGATGTTGAGATCACCGGTGCTTATACCCCGATCGTCTACACCGTGACATGGAAGATCGACGGCGAGCAGGGCACTTATAAGCAGACTCAGGCTACCTTCGGCGAGGCTATAGCTACTCCCGAAGCTCCCATTGAGAAGGAAGGCTACACCTTCGAGTGGAGAGGTATTCCCGAGACCATGCCCGCTGACGAGAATCTCGTCATTACCGGCTACTATGTAGCCAATTCCTACACGGTCACATGGACCGTCGACGGCAAGGAGTTTACCACTACTACCGTTAAGTACGGCGACGCAATCATTGCTCCCGATTACACCGCAGAAGCAGGCTATGACTTCGCTTGGGATGAGATCCCCGCAACCATGCCTGCAAATGACATCACCATCAACGGCACCACCACCGCTAAGAACTACACCGTAACATGGAATGTCAACGGCGAGAAGGTCGGCGAGACCACCGTTAAGTTCGGCGATGCTATCGCAGACTATGAGTATGCTGCTCCCGCCGGTTACAACTTCAGCGGTTGGACCGATAAGCCCGAGACCATGCCCGCAAGCAACATCACCGTCAACGGCACCACCACCGCCAAGACCTACACCGTAACATGGAAGGTTGACGGCGAGGTAGTCGGCACCACCACCGAGACCTTCGGTCAGCCCATTGCTGACTTTAATTACGATGCTCCTGTCGGCTCGACCTTCGGCGGCTGGCTCGATAAGCCCGAGACCATGCCCGACAACGAGAATCTCGTTATCAACGGCACTCTCAGCGCCGACATTCACACCATAACCTGGAAGGTCAACGGCGAAGTTATCGCGACCACCAGTGCGGTCTACGGCGCAGAGATAGCGGATTATGATTACACCGCTCCCACCGGCTACACCTTCAGCGGTTGGACCGATAAGCCCGCTACAATGCCCGCTAACAACATTGAGGTCAACGGTACCACCACCATCAAGACCTACACCGTTAAGTGGACGATCAACGGCGAGTATTATAACTCGACCGAGGTTAAGTACGGCGAGGCAGTCACGGCTCCTCAGTACACTATCCCCGCAGGTCATTCGTTCGCATGGGGCGATATTCCCTCGGCGATGCCTGACGACGATAACCTTGTTATCAACGGTACTCTTACCATCAATCGTTACACCATAACCTATTATTACGATGAGGCTGAGACTCAGGTCTACTTCACCGAGACTCTCGATTACGGCACCGCTCCCACCGCCAAGGAAGCTCCGACCCTCAAGGGCAAGAGATTCGTTGACTGGGACAGCGATGTTCCCGCTGCTCTGACTCAGGATGTTAAGCTCCATGCTCTCTTCACTGATATCGAGTATACGGTAATATTCAAGGGCCCCGAGGGCAATCTCCTTGACTGGACTGTCACCTATGAGGATGCTATCGACGCTATCACCGAAGCGGATGCGGCAGTCGAGGGCTACACCTTCACCGGCGTTTGGAACTACAACGGCGCTGCCGTTACCTTCCCGACAACCGTTAAGGCTCTCACCGGCGACGATGATAAGGCAGCCACCGAGTTCGTATTCGAAGGCGTTTACAACATCAACGTTTACCACATCGTCTTCTATAAGAGCGAAGCTGATAAGGCAAACGGCATTGTCCTCCACGAGCAGGACTATGAATTTAACACCGATATCTCCAACGCAGTTGCCGATCCTACTATGGAAGGCCACACCTTCCTCGGCTGGGATCACGAGCCTGCGATCGTTGAGAGCAACGACGAATTCATCGGTCAGTGGGATATCAACACCTACACCGTGACCTGGAAGGTCGGCGATGACTTCACCACCACTACCATGGTTAAATACGGCGAGGCTCTTGTGGCTCCCGAATATACTCCCGCAGCAGGCTATGACTTCGAGTGGGTAGATGTTCCCGCCACCATGCCCGCAAATGACGCTCTTGTCATCAGCGGCAAGCTCACCGCCAAGACCTACACCGTAACCTGGAAGGTCAACGGCGAAATCGTCGGCACCACCACCGTAACCTTCGGTGAGGCAATTGCCGATTATGAGTACACCGCACCCGCCGGCTACACCTTCGGCGGCTGGACCGATAAGCCCGATACCATGCCCGCGAACGACATCGTTGTTAACGGCACCACCGTTGCAAACGGCTACAAGGTAGTCTGGAAGGTCAACGGCGAGAAGGTCGGCGAGACCGTAGTTTCTTACGGCGATGCAATTGCCGATTATGACTACACCGCCCCCGAGGGCTATGAGTTCAGCGGTTGGACCGATAAGCCCGAGACTATGCCCGATTCCGAAATCGTTGTTAACGGCACCACCACTCCCAAGACCTATACCGTAACCTGGAAGGTCGGCGACGACTTCACCACCACCACCGAGGTTAAGTACGGCGAGGCTCTTGCGGCTCCCGCATATACTCCCGCAGCAGGCTATGACTTCGAGTGGGTAGATGTTCCCGCCACCATGCCCGCAAATGACGCTCTTGTCATCAGCGGCAAGCTCACCGCCAAGACCTACACCGTAACCTGGAAGGTCAACGGCGAGATCGTCGGCACCACCACCGAGACCTTCGGTGAGGCAATTGCCGATTATGCTTACACCGCTCCCACCGGCTACACCTTCAGCGGCTGGACAGATAAGCCCGAAACCATGCCCGCAGATGACGCTCTTGTCATCAACGGCACCAATATTGCCAACAAGTACACCGTTAAGTTCGTTGACGCTGACGGCGCAGAGATCTCAAGCGACGAATTTGAGTTCGGTTCAGACATCACCGCTCCTTCGATCACTGTTCCCGACGGCATGACCCTTGTCGGCTGGGTCGATGGTGACGGCGAAGCCTTCACCGGTAAGGTTCCCGCGAAGGACGTAACCTATAAGCCGAATATCGTCAGCGACGATAACGTTCCCTATGCTATAGAGATATATCTTGAGAACGTTGACGGCGTATACGAGCTTTCCGGCTCGACCTCGCTCACAGGCACTACCGGCCAGAGCGTATCCGCAGTGGCAGGCGAAGTCAGCGGCTTCACCTTCAACGCTGCAGAGAGCACCCTCACCGCTATTATCGCGGGCGACGGCAGCACCAAGCTCGTCCTTAAGTATTCGAGAAACGTCTACACCGCAACCTTCGACGGCGTTGAGTACACAGTCCGCTACGGCGCAGCGCTTCCCGATGTAACTCCTGCCGATAAGACCGGCATGGAATTCGTCGGCTGGGTTGACGCTCAGGGCAACAAGGCTCCCGCCACGATGCCTGCAAACGACCTTGCTCTCACCTCCAAGTGGGAAGCTATCGAATACACTATCACCTATATCGTAAACGGTCAGAAGACTGTTGAGACCTACAAGTACGGCGATACCGTTATCGCTCCCGCAGATCCCGTTGTTGACAAGATGACCTTCACCGGCTGGTCAATGGAGATACCGACGACCATGCCCGCCGAGAATCTTATCATCATCGCTTCCTTCGAGAGCACCGGCACCGTTGACGCTTACACCGTAACCTTCTGGGCGGACGGCGTTGAGTTCCAAAAGACTCTTGTTAAGGTCGGCAGCGAAATCACTCTGCCCACGAATCCTCCCACCAAGGAGTTCTACGTATTCAAGGGCTGGAAGGATGTTCCCGCAGCTATGCCCGCAAACGACATTGATATCTATGCAGAGTTCGAGAGAGTACCCGTAACTCTTATCCCGAAGGCCGGCTCCACCACCGTTATCGACAGAGATAACATGGTCATCTACGGTCTCCAGGAGCGTATGAGCGAGGCTACCTACAACACCTACCTTGACGTTGAGGGCGACGGTCACTTCACCGTTACCGCCACCGCAAACGGCTTCGGTACCGGCACTGTAATTGAGCTTTACGATAATGTTACCGGCCAGCTCCTTGAAACTTACTACGTTGTTATCTTCGGCGACCTTAACGGCGACTCCAGAGTCAATGCGACTGACGTTTCTCTTGCAAACGATGAGGTCCTCTCCGTTACCGGCTGGTCGCTCAAGCAGGTCTATTCAAACGGCGTCCTTGTTGACAACCCGGACTATAAGGTCTATATGACCATGGCTGCGGATCTCAACGGCGACGGCAGAATTGACTCCATCGACACTTCAATCATCAGCAACCGTGCGCTCGCTCTGACCTATATTGATCAGGTAACCGGCAGAGCTACCGAAGCGTAAGGCATATTCCTAACCTTAAAACTCTGCGGGGAGCAATCCCCGCAGAGGATAGCAAATTTGCTTGGATAAACTTAAAGCAGCCGGCACAACTGCTTAAGTTCCGATCTGCTCCTCAGGTCGGCATAATACAAGGAGGAATTCTCTCATGACAAAAATCAAAAGGTTAGTTGCTGTAGCGCTGGCGTTTTTGATGATTTTCGGCTCTATAACGGTTACGGCCTCCGCATGGGACGCAGCGACCGACGACGGCTTTGATCTGAATATCAAAACCAAGATCTTCAGACAGGTCAACGGCACATGGACCGAAACAGAAAAGGTCAAGCGCGGCGAATCGGTAAAGGCAAGAGTATACTTGAATACAACATACTTTGCCAATGCCGGCGAATTGTTGTTCTTCTATAACAACGATTTCTTTGAGGATGCTTATACTTCCAGCATCCAGCCCCTGGCTGTTAATTCCTATTATCAGGCATCGCCCTATTCGATCAGCGGCCAGTTCTACGGCTCAAAATCAGCTTCCAAAGTGGCGGACCAGATGGTCAACGCAGGCAGGATAACCGCTGATTTTGCCGCAGCCAACAATTTCTTTATCATCACCTACAGACTTGAGAATTTGAGCCAGCGCTTCACTGATAATCAGTGGTTCTGCGAATTCAACCTCAAGGTTAAGGAAGACGCCTCCGGCACAGGCCGTTTCTTCGCGGTTGAGGAGACGACCCTGACCCCAGATTTTACCTTCGGTAAGATCAACGTCAGTAAGTCACAGTATAACAAGACGGTTATAAGCGCCGTCAGCATGGCGAATTGGAGAGCAAATTACACTTACAGCGATGTTCCCGTAACCCTTTACAACAATTTTGTAAACGTTACCTTTAACGCAAACGGCGGACGCATCGACGGCAAAGAAACTGCCGTTGTCAGCGGCGAAGCCGGTGCAGCGCTTACCGCACCCGTTCCCCAGAAGTTTGCGTCAACCTTCGTCGGCTGGGCTCTCAAGGGCACTACCGACGCTACCACCGTTAACGCTTTCCCGGCAGAGGATACCGAGTATGTCGCCGTTTGGACCAGCAGGTTCACCGGCGATGAGACCGTCGCTTTCAAGACCGAGATATTCAGGCTTGACGAAGCAACGGGCGAGTGGATCTATACCGAGAGAGTTAAACCCGGCGAGAAGGTAAAGGCAAGAATTTATGTAGACACCAACTATTTCACCAACGCCGGTGATATCCTTGTGTTCTACGATAACACCTTCTTCACTGATGACTATGTTGTCAATCAGTCAAACGATGTGGTATTCAACAGCGATCCCGAAAGCTCCGCGGCGAAAGTCGGCGCGAGCGGTCAGTTCGCAAGGCTGAATAATGCGACGAATTCAATGATTAAGGATATAGTCAGAGAAGGCTATGTTACTCAGGACTTCGTCGACACTCACAACGCTTACACCATGTGGTATAAGTATGAAGTGACCACCGGTAAGAAGCTCAGCGGCGACAAGTGGTTCGCGGAGTTTGACCTTACCGTGCTTGATTCCGCAAGCGGCTGGGGCAACTTCTTCTTCGTTGAGCAGACTGTCCAGACCGAGGATCGTCAGTTTGCATTCGTCAACATCCCCATCAATACCGATGGCGGCCTTGCTGATGATTCTATCGGTATGTATGCTCATACCATCAATATTGAGATAGACGACAAGCATCCTGTCTGCACCTACAGTACCATCACCTTCGATGCTAACGGCGGCGCATTTACGACCGGCTCCGACAGCTTCGTTTATCCCACCGGCGCAGGTATCACCGCCAACATCGGCGACGCAGTTGATGCTTCCCTCGTTCCCGAGGTCAGCAAAGACGGCGCGACCTTCATGGGCTGGGTCGATGCAAGCGTTGAGAATCCCACCGTTGATGATGTTATCGCTATCCCGACTGAGCTCGGCTATGACGATATCACCCTCAAGGCTCTGTGGATCAACAATGTTGACATCACCTTCGTTTATAATGACGGCAAGACTGCCGACGAGACGGTTACCGTCACGGCAGGCGACGCATTCGTTGCCCCCGCAGATCCCACCAAGGAAGGCAATCACTTCGTCGGTTGGACTTCGGATGCAACATTTGAAGAGATCACCGGATTCCCGGCGGTTTACCCGACCGAGAATACCACTTATTACGCAGTATTCTCCACCGCTACCTATGATACCCGTTATTATGTATCGGCAGCGGATAAGACGGGCTTCGAGTTCGTCGGCAGCGTGAATTCCGAGTACGGCAGCGCTATCGTTGCCACTCCTCCCGCATATGTCGTCCCCGAGGGCTATAAGCTGTCACCCGCATATACGGATATCTCGCTCACCACTCTGCTCCCGGAGGGTGCTACCGTTCCCGCTCATACCGTCAAGCTTTACTTCGGTCTTATTGCCGAGACCTACGACGTGATCTTTGATGCTAACGGCGGCGCATTTGACGACGGTTCTGTCACAAAGAATGTCGCTACTCAGTTTGACACCATGGTCGTTGCTCCTGCGGCTCCCACCAAGGAAGGCTGCGACTTCGCAGGATGGACTCCCGACCTCGGCTATCTTGATACCACCGAGACCGTGACCTACTATGCGACCTGGACTCCCAAGACCTATGACGCCGTATTCTATTCGGACGGTGTGGTTTACGATACCATCCCCACCGAGTTCGGCACTGAGATCGACGAGCCTGCTTCGCCCGAAAAAGAGGGCTACACCTTTGTTGGCTGGACTCCGGCACTGCCCGACACCATGCCCGCAGAGAACGTAAGATTCGACGCAGTCTTTGAGGCTAACACCTATAAGGCTACATTCTATAAGTCAGAGGAAGATAAGGCAGCCGGCACCGTCTATGACGAGTCCGAGGTTAAGTTCGGCGAGACGATAACCACTCCCGACGATCCCACCAAGGAAGGCTACATCTTCAGCGGCTGGACTCCTTCCGTTCCCTCTGCAATGCCCGCAAGCGACCTTGAGTTTGTTGCTACCTGGTCACCCAGAAACGATACTCCCTATAAGGTTGAGATCTATGAGATGGATACCACGGGTAACTACAGCGATACTCCCAAGACCGTCAGCAACAAGACAGGCATCACCGATTCTACGGTAACTGCCGATACCACGGTTCTTGACGGCTTCTATGTCGACACCGATAACAGCGTCCTTACCGGCACTGTTGCGGCTGACGGCTCCACCGTCCTCAAGGTTTACTACGCGAGGAACCAGTATGACATCACTTTCGACGGAAATGGCGGTAAGGTCAATGGCAATAACAGCGTCGAGCTTAAGTTCTATCACGGCGCTATAGTCACTGCTCCCGCTGACGTAGTCAGAGAGGGTTATACATTCGCCGGATGGGATCCGACGGTTGCTACCGTTGCTACCGCTGATGCGGTTTATACGGCACAGTGGAATGTTAACAGCTATGACGTCATCTATATGGCTGACGGCGTAGAGTTTGCAAGAGATTCCTTCGACTTCGGCACCGAGCCTACTCTTACCGGCGACAAGCCCGCTAAGGTCGGCTACACCTTCGTCGGCTGGGATGCAGAGCTTCCCGAGACGATGCCCGCTAACGACATCGTGCTTAACGCAGTGTTTGAAGCGGACACATTCGACGCAAGATTCTATCTCCTTGCCGATAAGAGCGACGATCCCATTTACAGAGTGATCCCGACTAAGTTTGGCGATCCGATAGTTGCTCCCGACGGCAAGCCCACTATGGTCGGTTACACCTTTGAAGGCTGGTCGCTTGACGGCGAGACCGTTCTTGACGATCTCGGCATCATGGACAGCATCGAGGGTAAGGACTTCATCGCAGTCTGGAAGGCTGCCAATGTCAGCTATCTTGTCAAGGTCTACATGATGGATGTTGACGGCAATTATCCCGACACTCCGAGCAGGACTCAGATGGGTGAGGCTATCAACGGCACTGAAGTTACCATTACTCCTGAGGCCATTGAGCACTTCACCGTTGACACTGAGAAGTCGGTCCTCACCACCACCATACTTCCCTACGGCACTGAGTTTGCTGTTTACTACAGCCGTAACGAGTATGCCCTCACTACCGTAGTTGACGGTGTTTCCAATACCGAGAGCTACTATTATGAGGCACCCGTTACCGCTCCCGCCGATCCCGTCAAGGAAGGCTACACCTTCTCACACTGGGCGGCAACTCCCAACGGCGCAGACGCTGTTACCATCCCCGCAACTCTTACCACGGATCTTACCGTCTACGCAGTGTTCACCAAGAACAACTACAAGGTCACCTACATCGACGGTGAAGACAAGACCGAGTACGATAACGTCGGCTTCGGCGACGCTATTCCCGTCCCTGCCAATCCGTCAAAGGTCGGCTATCTGTTCCTCGGTTGGAAAGACGCCGACGGCAAGAAGCCTTCCGATTACGGAGTAATGCCTGCAAGGGATCTTGAGTTCACTGCCGAGTGGCAGCCCAACACCGATATCGGCTATGTTCTTGAGATTTATGGGATGGGCACGGACGGCGCTTATCCCGAAAACCCGACCTCCGTCATTAGGTTTAATGACGGCATTGTCGGCGAGACAAGAGCCCCTGAATTTACCGTTCCCACCGGATTCACCCTTGATACAGCAAAGAGCGTGACCTCCGGCGTTATCAGCGTTGATCCCACTCTCGTTCTTAAGGCGTATCTGAGCAGAAATCAGTATAAGCTCACCTACATCAATGAAGGCGAAGAGTATCATTCAGAGGATGTTTACTACGGCCAGACCATAACCGCTGTTACGCCGCCCACCAAGGAAGGCTACAGCTTCGACGGTTGGGATCCGCAGCTTCCCGCGGTCATGCCCGCAAACGATGTGACCGTTACCGCTAAGTGGTCAAAGAATAAATATCCCGCAAACTTCGACGCCGGCGAGGGCGCATTCCCGAACGGCGAGAAGAGCGAGACCGTGAATGTTCCTTACGGCGAGAAGATAACCGCTCCCGAGACCGAACCCACCAGAGAGGGCTATGAGTTCAAGGGCTGGGCTGATCCCGCCGCTCCCGATACCGTTATCACCGATTTCGGCAATATCGGCACCGACGGCGCTGACTTCGTAGCGGTTTGGGAGGCTTCACAGTATACCGTGACCTTCTACAGCTACTTGGTTGACCCGCACACCGACATCACCGCAAGCACTCCGAAATTCACCTATGATGAGAAGGAGAACGTCCCCTACGGCAGCACTGTTGAGTTCCCCGCAGATCCGTCGATCGATTACTTCGTATTCACCGGCTGGGTCGACGAGGACGGCAACGCTGTTGAGCCCGGCATCACGATGCCCGCTCACGATCTCAAAATCTACGCCACCTTCAAGAGAATAGTTGTCAAGCTTGTCCCGAAGGCAGGTTCGACCACTATCGTTGAGAGAGACGGCGCTATCGAGAAGCTCGCCGATAACAGCGTAACTCCCGACAGAGTATATCCCACTACTGATGGCGATTTCAGCGAGTGGTTCATCTACGGCCTCAAGATCAGGCTGACCGAGGAAGTGCTTCGCGATCAGTTCATCGACGTTCTCGGCGACGGCAGGATCGAGATCACCGCCGGCAACCCCGGCACCTCGAACTACACCGGCACCGGTACTAAGGTTGAGGTTTATGATAACGTCACCAACGAGCTTGTTGAGACCTTCTACATCATTATCTACGGCGATCTTAACGGCGACTCGCTCGTTAACGCCACCGACGTCTCCATCGCTTCTGATGAATCTCTCCAGATAACTCGCTGGAGCAAGAAGGGCGACACCTACATGTCTTACAGATTCAAGGCCGCCAACATCAAGAAGGATAACTACATCAATGCTACGGATGTCTCGCTCATCAGCGACCATTCAATAGTCATCGGCGTTATCAATCAGGAGACCGGCCTTATCGAGTACGAATAATCCCGATTCCACAGTTTCTGAGCCCCCTGCCTCGGCAGGGGGCTCTTTCTGCATACAAAAAAGCACCGTACATGAACACGGTGCCTTGTCTTTGACTTATTATTCTTCAAATATTGCCTTTTTGTATTTTGCGAGCAGCTCGGCGGCGAGCTTTAAGGTGTCGGCGTCGGTCGGCGGCTCGGGATTGGTCGTTGAGAGCCATTTTTTCTCGAAATCCGCATAGTTTTTATAGAACTGACTGCCGCGGTAGATGTTGCGCTCGTCAACCTGCTTGCGGGTGGTGGTGGAGAATCTTGAGCCGCGCCTCGGGAATTCATAGGCAAGGCGCTCAAAGAAGCTCTGCCAGCGCTTGACATAATATGTGCCTATGAGCCCGCCCCATTCCTTGCAGGCGTAGTCATAGTTGACGGTGTTGTTTATCGGCCCCCAAAGGGTTATTTGAGTGAGCAGATTCAGCTCAAAATTCTGCTTATCCTTGTCGCTGACAGCGGCGGCGGAGGCTTCTTTAAGGTGCTCGTGCAACGTCAGCTCGGGCACTGTCTGGAGCAGCTCGTCCAGCTCGCAGCATACCTTGAGGAAGCTGTTTGACGAGCGCTCAAAGGCGTTGACGTCCTTATTGTTGAAGCCGTACATCGCCCGTCTGTAAAGGGCGGCTGCATGATTGCTGAGCACCTGCCTTGTTATGTCGCAAACGTCGTATACATAGCCGTCCTTTGACGCGCTTGATGAGCCGAGCAGCGCTTCGGCGGCGGCAAAGAGAGTCTTGTTGCTGTAATAAGGCTCGAGCGTGTCGCCGGGGGCGGAATGCCTAAGGTCGGTGGCGGGTCTGGCGCATATCACCGAGCCGGGCTCTTTGCCGTCCGGGCTTGCGCTGTAGCAGCTCTCCGCAAGCAGGGCGGCGGCATCGGCAAGGTATTTCTCACGGCTGCCGTAGCGGCGATAGGCGTAGTCGGCGAGCCATTTGTCAAGGTCGATCGCTTCGCTCTCGGTCAGCATCTCAAAGGCAAGGTCGTAGTAAAGCGGGTTTTGATTAAGTCCCTCGGTGAAGATGCCCGTGCCGCAGCAATTCTCGGCATTCACGAGCGAATACGGGTTTGCGGCGAGGGCGCGGATATCGCCGTGCAGCGAATTCCTGTCGCCGTGGCTGTGGACTGTGCCGAGGATGAAATCATGCCCCCAGAATTCCTCGGTCTCGCTGTGCATGGAGGAGTCCGAGTCGATTATGAGCAGTCTGCCATGGGGCACGGATCTGACGACCTGCTCCCTGACGGAGCTGCTTCGCATGACCCAAACAGATTCGGGGTCGAAATCCTTGAGTATGGTGTCAAAGGCTCTGCCTATCTTCCAAAGCCTGTCGTTCTTGATGTTCTTAGGCAGCGGCTCGGTCTCGTGGAAGAGGTCGCAGGCATAGTAGTGATGGGCGCCGAAAAGCTGACGCTGTTTCTCGAGAAAAGCGAATGCGAGCTTCTTGAATACGGGGTCGGTCGGCTCAAGTCTGAACGAAAACGGGAAGTTGCGCCACGACGGCACCATGCGGAGCCTTGCGCTGCCGAATAATTTGGTTATCGACTGCGGCACATAGCCAGCAAAAGCCTGCTGCACCGGCGTCATGCCGAGCTCCAGCTCACGCTCGATGATCCTTTTGCCCAGCTCAAGGCGGCTCTCGATATATTTAACGTCCGTCAGGCTGAAATAGCCCACAAGGCAGCCAGTCAACTGCCACGGCCAAAAGGCGGGACCGGAGAGATACTCAAGCGCGCCGGTCTCGCTGTAGGTGAGGCTCCTCATCGTGTAATACCACACGGCCTCGCTGCCCACGACGCTCAGCGGCAGATTGACGCCGTTCATCGCCATGAAGTCTATCTCACGCTCCCAATCCTCCCACTGCCAGAAGGCGCAGGAGTAGCCGAGGGCTTCATAGCTCATGCAGGCGCGCTTTTTTTGCTTCACGGTCTTTTGAATTTTACCGTCGAAAAGGGGAGCGCTTGAGACGTTGATGCGCCTGTTGCCGCAGCGGGAGAGATTGACTCCGCAATATTTTCTGAGATAGGCATAGTAGCCCATTGCTTGACTTATCTTGCAGTTGCCGCAGATAACTATTTTATCGTTTTCGCAAAACACCTCATAATGATCGGAGCCGTTGACGCTGTCGCATTCGCGCATTTCAAAGGCGTCGGCAATGTCAGGGGTGTTTCTGAGGATCAGTTCTTTCATTTCAGCTCTCCGTTCGTGAAAGTTATACTACTACAGTATATATCAAAAATCCCGTCTTGGCAAGTTTTTTTGCGATTTAGGGCGGCGGGGATAAATTAAAAGTAAAAAAATCGTTAATTTGCAAAATAACGCTTTACACCCGCGCCAAAATAAAGTAAAATATATACTGAAAATTTATAATTTTTAAAGGCGGTGTTTTTGTGCAACCGATTTATAAAAGAATCCTGCTCAAGCTCAGCGGCGAGGTGCTCGCCGGCGATAAGGGCCACGGCTTTGACTTCGACACCATCGGTGCGGTCTGCTCCGCAGTCAAGAAACTCAATGAAATGGGCGTCGAGGTCGGCCTCGTTGTCGGCGGCGGCAACTTCTGGAGAGGGCGCTCCGGCGGCAATATGGATAGAACCCGTGCCGACCATATCGGTATGCTCGCTACAGTCATGAATTCCCTTGCCCTTGCCGATTCTCTCGAGCAGCTCGGCGTGACGGTCAGGGTGCAGAGCGCCATTGAGATGCGCCAGATAGCCGAGACATACATCCGCAATAGAGCCGTCCGCCACCTTGAGAAAGGTAGAGTGGTCATCTTTGCGAGCGGAACGGGCAACCCCTTCTTCTCGACCGACACCTGCGCTGCGCTCAGAGCGGCCGAGATAAAGGCAAACGTCATTCTCAAAGCCACCAATGTGGACGGCGTGTTTGACAAGGACCCCAATAAATACCCCGACGCCGTCAAATACGACGTTGTTACCCACAGCGAAGTGCTTGAGAAGGATCTCAAAGTCATGGATTCAACGGCAGCGTCTCTTTGCCGTGACAATAATATCCCCATCCTCGTTTTCAACCTCAGCGACCCCGAAAACATAATCAGAGCGGTGCTGGGCGAAAATGTGGGTACATTAGTTAAGGAGGGCTAATTAAATGGAAAAAGTTTTTGCAATGGTCGAGGAAAAAATGGGTAAGACCGTCAGCGTGCTCAGCGCTGAATTCGCTTCAATAAGAGCGGGCAGAGCCAACAGCGCCGTGCTCGATAAGATCAAGGTCGATTATTACGGCACCCCCACCCCCATCAATCAGATGGCGGCCGTCTCCGTTGCCGAGGCGAGGATACTCACCATCCAGCCTTGGGATGTTTCCACCCTACACCCTATCGAGAAGGCGATCCAGGCCTCCGATATCGGCATCAACCCGCAGAATGACGGCAGGATAATCCGCCTTGTTTTCCCGCAGCTCACCGAGGAGCGCCGCAAGGAGCTTTGCAAGGATGTCAAGAAGCTGGCCGAGGATTCAAGGATAGCCGTTCGCTCCATCAGACGCGACGGCATAGATAAGGTCAAGAAGATGGAGAAGGCCTCCGAGATAACCGAGGATGACCTCAAGATAGCGGAGAAGAAGCTCCAGGATTTGACCGATAAATATATCAAAGATATTGATAAGCTCGCCGACGAAAAAGAGAAAGAGATAATGGCGATCTGATCGCAATTCAGCGGTGCGGCGGAGGATTACCTCCGCTGCGCCGAATTACAGCAGCCGATGATGAATATCATCATCCCTTATCAAAGGAGACAGCTATGGATAAAGAACTGCTCGCAAAGATCGAGCTGCCCCGCCACATCGGCATCATAATGGACGGCAACGGTCGCTGGGCAAAAAAGAGAGGCCTGCCCCGCAGCGAGGGCCACAAGGCGGGCGCCAACACCTTCAGGCGCATCTGCGACTATGCGGCGGAGCTTGGCATAGAATGCGTGACCTTTTACGCATTCTCCACCGAGAATTGGAAGCGCCCCGCTCAGGAGGTCGCCTCTATAATGGATCTGTTCAGAGATTATCTCGACGAAGCCAACGAGCGTGAGGATGAGAATGAACAGAAAGGAATGCGAATACGATATATCGGCGAGCGTGAGGGCCTGCCCGAGGATATCGTCGGCATGATAGAGCTGCTCGAGAGAAACTCGGCAGATAAAAACAAAATCACCGTCAACATTGCCGTCAATTACGGCGGGCGTAACGAAATAGTCAGCGCGGTCAGGCGTCTTGCTGCGAAAGTCGAAGCGGGCGAGCTGAAAGCGCAGGATATAACCGAGAAATCAATAAGCGATAATCTGCTTACGGCAGGGCTGCCCGACCCCGATCTGATAATCAGGCCGAGCGGCGAATATCGTCTTTCAAATTTCCTTATCTGGCAGGCGGCGTACTCTGAATTCTGGTTTTCGGATATTCTTTGGCCGGATTTCACCCCCGACGACCTCGATAAGGCAATTATAGATTACTGTAAGCGCAGCAGGCGCTTCGGCGGTATTTAAGAATAATCTGAATCGAGCGTGAAAAACATGAAAACAAGAATAATCACAGGCGTTACGGCCGCTCTCTTTGCCATCGGCAGCCTTGTTGCTATCGGCTTCGGCTATGTCAGATATATCAGCTTTATAATAGCCGTGCTCTCCGCAATAGCCGTCCACGAGGTCATCACCGTCTCAAAGTGCAAGAATAAGGTCGTCATGGCGGTCACGATGCTGTTTGCTGCGGCATATTCGCCGTTCATCGCCTTTGACCTTGAGAGATATCTCATCATACCCAAATCATCAATCCTCATCATATATATCATTGTCTTGCTGCTGATAATGCTGAAATTCTATGATATCACGCGGTTTGAGCACGTTGCGCTGGCGCTCTTCACTTCGCTCGCCGTGCCCGCTTCGCTGACCACTCTTATTCAGCTCCCGCTGCTGTGCGATGAGAATCCGCAGCTGTTCCAGCGTTCACAGGCGGTGTTTATGCTCCTTTGCGCCATGTATTGCGCGTGGCTCAGCGACACCTTCGCCTACTTCATCGGTAGCAAATTCGGCAAGCACAAGCTCTCGCCCAAGATTAGCCCCAAGAAGTCCATAGAGGGCGCCGTTGCGGGTGTTGTAGGCACTACGGTGTTTGCCGCAGTCACTTTCCTTATCTGCAAGCACTTCTTCTTCACGCTCGACACCATCAAGCTGTGGCAGGTCATTATCGCAACTGTGGTGCTATGCGTGCTCGGTATGTGCGGTGACCTCTCCGCCTCTGTTATTAAGAGGAATTTCGGCGAGAAGGATTTCGGCACTCTCTTCCCGGGTCACGGCGGAGTGCTTGACCGTGTGGACAGCTTCCTTTTCACCATGCCCTCGCTCTATCTCATAGTGGAGGTTGCGACGGCGTTCGCAAACAAATAAAGTAACTGCGATTATCAAAGGAGATATACAATGACTAAGACCCTTGCCGTTCTCGGCTCAACAGGCTCAATAGGCGTTCAGGCGCTTGAAGTCGCAAGGCTTCGCGGCTTTGAGATAGTTGCGCTGACTTCAAATGTGAGGACGGATATTCTGGAGGGGCAGATCAGAGAATTCTCACCCCGCATGGCGGCCGTTGCGGATGAAAAGGCTGCCGCGGAGCTTAAAATAAAGGTTGCCGACACCTCGACACGCATCCTCGCCGGAAGGGAGGGCGTCGCCGAGTGCGCCGCCTGCGGTGCGGATACCGTGCTTAACAGCATAGTCGGCATAGCCGGCCTTGAGCCGACCCTCAGAGCGATAGAGGCGGGCAGCACTTTGGCTCTCGCCAACAAGGAGTCGCTCGTTGCGGGCGGCAGGCTCGTGACCGACGCCGCCGAGAGCAGGGGAGTGTCGATTCTCCCCGTCGACAGTGAGCATTCGGCAATATTCCAGTCCATGCAGGGCTGCCGTGACAAGCGGCAGATAAAGCGCCTTATCCTGACCGCCTCTGGCGGCCCGTTCTTCGGCAGGAGCCGTGCGGAGCTTGAGAAGGTCACCCCGGAGCAGGCGCTTCGTCACCCTAATTGGAGCATGGGCGCAAAAATAACCATCGACTCCGCTACAATGATGAATAAAGGGCTGGAGCTTATCGAGGCTGCGTGGCTCTTCGGCGTCAAGGCGGAGAATATTGATATCCTCGTCCACCGCCAGAGCGTGGTGCATTCGCTCGTCGAATTCGTCGATAACTCCGTCATAGCTCAGCTCGGAGTGCCCGATATGCGTATACCTATCCAATATGCGCTGACCTACCCCGACCGCTTCGTCAGCCCCGTAAGGCAGCTTTCACTTGAGGAATTCGGCTCGCTAACCTTTGAAAAGCCGGATTATGAAACGTTTTCCTGCATAAACTTATGCAAGAGAGCTTTTGAGATGGGCGGGCTGTATCCTGCGGCGGCGAATGCCGCCAATGAGAAGGCAAACGAGCTTTTCCGCCAGGGCAGGATAGGCTTCCTCGATATTCCCCGCGCGGTGGAGAATTCGCTCGGCATGAGCTTCCCCGAGGGCGGTCACACTCTTGCCGATGTCTTTGAGACGGATTCCCTCGTTCGCAGAGAGACTGAGAGGTTGTATATATGAAAGGTTTAGCTTTGATGTCGGCGGCTCAGATATGGGGCAAGGCGTGGCCGATACTTATCGCCGTGCTGTTCTTCGGGCTGCTGATATTCTTTCACGAGTTGGGGCATTTTACCTTTGCCAAGATATTCAAGGTCAAGGTCAATGAATTTGCCATGGGCATGGGCCCGACGCTGTTCAAATTCAAAAAGGGCGAGACAAAATATGCCCTCAGACTCTTCCCGATAGGCGGCTTCGTCAGCATGGAGGGCGAGGATGAGAACAGCGAAAACGAAAACGCATTCTGCAACAAGCCCGCGTGGCAGCGCTTCATAATCGTTGCCGCAGGCGGCCTTATAAATCTGCTCATGGGCGTTATCATCGTTGCGATAATGCTCTCCACCTCCGAATTTGTCGGCACCCCCGTGGTCAATTACTTTGCCGAGAATGCCGTCAGCTCTCAATACGGCTTGCAGGCCAAGGACAGGATACTTGAGATAGACGGCAGGAAGGTCTACTCCGATATGGATGTCGGCTTCCTTATGTCGAGGAGCGACGACGGCGTTTATGATTTCGTAGTCAAGCGTGACGGCAAAAAGGTGGAGCTTAACGGCGTCAAATTCGACACCGTTAAGAAAAATATTGACGGCAAAGAAATGCTGACGATAATCTACGATTTCACGATTGTCGGTGTGAAGCCGGGCTTTGCTTCCGTCGCCAAGAATACGGTGCTCGAATCCGTCTCGCTCTCCCGCATGGTCTGGCTCAGCCTGCTTGACCTTGTGACGGGGCGCTATGGCCTGAGCGATCTCTCCGGCCCGATAGGCACGGTCTCCTACATTGCGGAGGCGGTGCAGGAGGGGCAGGCGGCGACCGATTATTCCACTGTGTTTCTGTTAATGGCGCTAATCGCCGTCAATGTAGGCATATTCAATCTGCTCCCGCTTCCGGCGCTCGACGGCGGCAGGTTGCTCTTCATCTTCATCGAGATGATAGCTAAGAAGCCTGTGCCGAGGAAGTATGAGGGCTGGGTGCACGCAGTCGGCTTCGCTCTGCTGATGGTGCTCATGGTCGTTATCTGTTTCAGCGATATTATGAAGCTAATCAAAGGATGAGCCTTTATGGAAAGAAGAAAAACTAAAAAAATCAAGGTTGGCAATATATATATCGGCGGCGACGCCAAGATAACCGTGCAGTCGATGCTCAATCGCCCCGCCTCCGATATTGAGGGCAGCGTCCGTCAGGCCGTTGAGCTTGAGAAGGCGGGCTGCGAGATAATCAGAGCCGCCGTGCCCGATATGCAGGCGGTGAAGCTCATTGAGAAGCTCAAGGAGAGCCTCAGCGTGCCCGTTGTTGCCGATATCCACTTCGACTACCGCCTCGCGCTCGAATGCGTTGCGGCAGGGGTCGATAAGATAAGAATAAACCCCGGCAATATCGGCTCAAAGGAGCGGGTCAAGGCCGTGGCGGATGCCTGCAAAGCGGCGGGTGTGCCTATCAGGATAGGCGTGAATTCCGGCTCGCTCGAGAAGGAGCTTCTCGCCGAATACGGCTCACCGACCCCCGAGGCGCTCGTTGAGAGCGCAATGCGCCACGCCGCAATGCTTGAGGAATGCGATTTTGACGATATCGTTATTTCGATAAAATCCTCAAACGTGCCGATGATGGTGCGCGCGTATGAGCTTGCCTGTGAGAGATGCGATTATCCGCTGCATCTCGGCGTTACCGAGGCGGGCACTCACAATATGGCGCTCGTCAAATCCGCCGCGGGCATCGGTTCACTGCTGCTGCACGGCATCGGCGACACGATAAGAGTTTCCATGACCGCCGACCCCGTCCTCGAGGTCAAGGCGGCGAACGATATATTAAAGGCGGTCGGGCTTAAGACCGATTGCCCCAATATAGTTTCCTGCCCCACCTGCGGGCGAACTAAAATAGACCTTATCGCCCTTGCAAGCGAGGTTGAGCAGCGGCTCGCGGGCTGCAAGAAGCCGATCAAGGTCGCAGTCATGGGCTGCGCCGTCAATGGGCCGGGCGAGGCTCGTGAAGCCGATATAGGCATAGCCGGCGGCGACGGCTGCGCTCTTATATTTAAAAAAGGCGAGATAATCTGTAAGGTCCCCGAGACCGAGGCGGTCGACCGCCTGATGAAAGAGATAGATAATTTATAAGGCAGAGCGATCTGCCTTTTATTTACGGAGAATGTGATGAGAAACAACGATATTCTGAATTTCATAGCTCCCTGCCTGAATGGCGAGCTGAGTGAAGCTCTCTCGGGCGGCGAGATACTGCGTATTACTTTTGACGACGGGGCGCTCTCTCTGTCGGCGTCGGTGAAGTTTGACCGCCTGATAGCGGACAGGCTCATTTTGGACGCGCAAAAGGCCGTGCGCGAATACTTCGGGATAAGGAAAGTGACCCTCAGCCCCGTCTATACAGGGCTTGAGCTGTCGCAGGACTGCGCCCCGATGCTCATCAGAGCTGTCAAAGAGAATATCGCTGCCGCCAACGGCTTCCTTGACTCGGCTAAGTTCGGCTTTGCCGACGGGTCGGTTTCTCTGACCGTCCCCGACGGCGCTCAGTTGCTTATCGACGCCAAAACCCCCGAATTCCTCGAGAGATTTATCTCCGAGACCTTTGACAAGAGGGTTAAGGTGTGCATAAATTCGGGCAAAACGGCGGTCACCATCGACTCGCCGGAGTATGTCGAGATGCAGAGCAAAAACGTGAATATCGAGATACCCAAGGAAGCCCCGCCCGAGCGCAAGAAGCCGAAGCAGGAGTATGACGACCTGCCGATATCCCTGACGAATGCCAAGGTGATATTCGGCAGCAGGATTAAGTCGAAGCCCGTGGCGCTCAAGGGCGTGTCCATTGAGGACGGTAACGTCACCGTGTGGGGCAGCGTATTTGCCCTGCAAATCCGTGACACCCGTGACGGCAAGCGTAAGATAATCACATTCAACATAACCGATAAGACCAATTCCTTCACCGTCAAGATATTCGAGATGTCGCAAAATTGCGAAATGCTGGTCAAAAACATCTCGGACGGGGCCTGCGTCATGCTCAGAGGCCATGTGGAGTATGACGATTATATCAAATCATACTGCATTAAGGCGAATTCCGTTATGCTTATCGACCGCATCGAGGTCGGCGACGACGCCCCCGAGAAGCGCGTTGAGCTGCATATGCATACCAATATGTCCGCCATGGACGGCATGACCCCCGCCAAGAAGCTCGTCGAGCGGGCGATAAAATGGGGTCACAGAGCCGTCGCCATAACCGACCACGGCGTTGTGCAGGCGTTCCCCGAGGCTGCCGCCGCCGCAAAAGGCTCGGATATCAAGATAATCTACGGCATGGAGGGCTACTTTGTCGACGACTCGGTCAAGGCGTTCAGCGGCAGCTCTGATATGCCCCTTGACGGCACATTTATAATTTTTGACGTTGAGACGACCGGGCTTCGCACGGGCGTTGACCGCCTGACGGAGATAGGCGCGGTCAAGTATGTCGACGGTGCGGAGAAATCCCGCTTCCAGACCTTCGTTGACCCGGAGAGACCCATCCCGCAGAATATCGTCGAGCTGACGGGCATCACTGATTCAATGGTCGTCGGCGCCCCCAAGGAGGGCGAGGCGGTGCGCAAATTCTTTGAATTCTGCGGCGAGGGCAGCGTGCTTGTGGCGCACAATGCGAGCTTCGATACCGAGGTCATCCGCTCCGCCTGCGAGAGAAACGGCATTGAGTATAACTACTCACATATCGACACCCTCGTGCTGGCGCAGAGCCTCATCTCGGGCATAAAGAATTATAAGCTCGATACGATATCAAATCATTTCAAACTCCCGAAATTCGACCACCACAGGGCGGATGAGGATGCTGGCGCGCTCGCCGCGATATTTGAGAAGCTGCTGGCTCTCACCGCTGAAAAGGGCGTTGAGCGAGTGTCGCAGATAAACGAGCTTATCCCCGTCGACCCCCGCAGGCTGCCGACATACCATATTATAATCCTCGCAAAGAATAAAGTTGGCCTTAAACACCTTTATCAACTGATAACGAAATCAAATCTTGAGTATTATTACCGCCATCCGAGAGTGCCGAAGAGTGAGCTGCTTTCTCACAGAGAGGGTCTGCTCATCGGCACCGCCTGCGAAGCGGGTCAGCTCTACCGCGCGGTGCTTTCGGGCAAATCCGAGGAGGAGCTGCTGCGGATAGCCTCGATGTATGATTACCTCGAGATTCAGCCGAACGGCAACAACGCTTTCATGCTCCGCAAGGGCACTCTTTCCTCCGAGGAGGAGCTTAACGAGATAAACCGCCATATAATCAGGCTGGCGGACAAGCTCGGTGTCCCCGTCGTTGCAACGGGCGACGTTCATTTCATCGACGAGAGCGATAAGGTGTTCAGAGAAATTCTTATGACGGGTCAGGGCTTCAGCGATGCCGCCGAGCAGGCGCCGCTCTACTTTAGGACCACAAACGATATGCTTAAAGAATTCGCATATCTCGGCGAGGAGAAGGCAAAGGAAGTTGTCATAACCAATCCCAATCTCATTGCCGATATGTGCGAGGAGATTTTGCCCATACCCAAGGGCACATACCCGCCGAAGATCGAAGGCTCGGATGAGGAGCTGCGCCGCATCTGCTACGAGCGCATCAAGGATTATTACGGCGACCCGATCCCCGAGTATGTCAAGACAAGGCTCGATAAGGAGCTTGACTCGATAATCAAAAACGGCTTCGCGGTCCTCTATATCATCGCTCAGAAGCTCGTGTGGAATTCAATGGATCACGGCTACTATGTCGGCTCCAGAGGCTCGGTCGGCTCGTCCTTTGTCGCCTTTGCGGCAGGTATTTCGGAGGTCAATCCGCTCGCGCCGCACTATATCTGCGAGAGCTGCAAGCACAGTGAGTTTTTCCGCAACGGCGAATACGGCTCGGGCTTCGATATGCCGCCCAAGGATTGCCCGAATTGCGG
>OBKV01000195.1_pt1 | contig 61597 bp, 53 predicted proteins | sample 1517301 | NCBI WGS metagenome assembly OBKV01 (sample SAMN04571685, study PRJEB22368) | human gut metagenome | biome: human gut; material: stool | host: Homo sapiens | place: Luxembourg | collected 2012-06-29 | reverse complement strand
AATAATTTTGTTTTTCTTATCCATGATAGACCCTTCCAAACTATGAAAAAGAGTCTATACAGACTCTTTTATATATTAATGTTTAAAATGACGAACCCCTGTAAATACCATTGCGATGCCATGTTCATTACATTCATCAATTGAAAGTTGATCCTTAATAGATCCACCTGGCTGAATAATTGCAGTCACACCCGCTTTGATAGCTTCTTGAACTGTATCTGGCATTGGGAAGAAAGCGTCACTTGCCAATACAGAACCTTTTGCCTTTTCACCAGCCTGTTCAATCGCAATCTTAGCTGCACCAACACGGTTCATTTGTCCTGCACCAACACCAATTGTCATATCATCTTTTACCAAGACAATCGCATTTGATTTTACATGCTTAACAACTTTCCAACCAAACAACAATTGTTTGATTTCTTCTTCCGTAGGCTTACGATTTGTCACACATTTTAAATCTTCTTCGTTAATTGTATGCTGATCCATCTCTTGAACCAATAGACCATCATTAACATTTGTATATTTTAACGCACTTGAAACAGATAAGCTAGTATCTAATTTCATTAATCGAATATTTTTCTTACGAGTTAAGATTTCCAACGCTTCGTCAGAGAAGTCTGGCGCAATAATGATTTCCAAGAAAATCTTAGATAATTTTTCTGCCAATCCCTTTTCAACCTTTGCGTTCAACGCTACGATACCACCAAAAATCGAAATTGAGTCAGCCTCATAAGCTTTATCCCAAGCCGCTTCAATATTTTCACCAATACCAACTCCACATGGATTCATGTGTTTTACACCTACAGCTGCATATTGACCTTCAAAATCTTTTAAGATTTCAATAGCCGCATTTCCATCCTGAATATTGTTGTAAGACAATTCTTTACCATGAAGCTGAGTCGCATTTGCCAAAGAATATTGAGGATTCATTCCTTTATAGAAAGCAGCCTTTTGATGAGGATTTTCACCATAACGCAAGTCTTGAACCTTATCAAAAGTAATTGTCATACTTTCTGGGAATTCTTCATGTGTTTTCTTCGTTAAATAATCTGCAATCATCGCATCATAGCGAGCTGTATGACGGAATACTTTTGCAGCTAAACGCTCACGCGTTTCCAATGTTGTTTCTTGGTTTTCTCTAATTTCTTCAAGAACTTTATCATAATCTTTTGGATCACAAAGAACTGGAATACTTTGATAGTTTTTAGAAGCACTACGAAGCATACTAGGACCACCAATATCAATATTTTCAATAATTTCTTCGTGTGTTACACCTGGTTTTAATACAGTTTCTTTAAAAGGATATAGATTCACACAAACCAAATCAATATACTCAATTCCTAATTCTTGTAATTGACGTACATGATCTGGGTTTGAACGAACACAAAGTAATGCACCATGAACTTTTGGATGTAAAGTTTTCACACGACCATCCATAATTTCTGGAAAACCAGTCACATCACTGATTCCAATTGGATGAATTCCAGCTGCTTCAAGGGCTTTTTTTGTTCCTCCAGTAGAAATGATTTCATATCCACAATCTACTAATCCTTGTACAAATTCAACTAAACCAGTTTTATCGGATACACTTACTAATGCTCGCTTCATTATTTTTCCTCCTCTATACTTTTTGCGACTTGTTCAATGACTTGCCAGAACAAATCATATTCCATCGCATGTACATGCGATTCTAATGTTTCAAGATCCCAAGATGGGTCGATTGCTACTCTTTCTTGACGAATAATAGGACCTGTATCTACACCTTCGTCTACGAAATGAACTGTAACTCCAGTTTGTGCTACTTTTGCCTCATACGCATCTGCAATACTATGAGCTCCTGGAAATTCAGGTAAATAAGCCGGATGTAAATTGATGATACGATTTGGATAAGCACTTAATAAAGTGTGTCCAATAAAACGCATATATCCACTTAACACAATCAAATCAACCTTTTTTTCTTTTAATACCTCTAAGATTGCCGCTTCATAACCCGCTTTACCATCATATCCCTTTGGATTAAAATAAAACTCTTCTACTCCATGATTATGCGCACGAACTCTAGCATACGCATTTTCTTTATCCGCAATCAAGCATGCACAATTCACATGCAAAGAACCATCTTCAATATGTGACAAGATTGTTTCAAAGTTAGTACCTGAACCACTCACAAATACCGCAATATTTACCATTGGACATCTACCCGTCCTGTTTCAGTTACTTTACCAACCACATAGCTAGGTTCATTGATTTCATTTAAGGCAGCTTGAACTTTTTCAACATCTGATGGATCCACAGCCATCACAAAGCCAAGTCCCATATTAAATACGTTGTACATTTCTTTCGTAGAAATATCTCCATTTTTTTGAATCAAATCAAAAATTGGAGGTTTTGGGAATGCCTTTGTATCAATTTCAACACCCATACCCTCTTTTAACATACGAGGTACGTTTTCATAGAATCCACCACCTGTGATGTGGCTGCAAGCTTTTAATGTAATACCCGATGCTTTAATATGCTTTAATGCTTTTACATAAATTTTTGTAGGAGCCAATAATGCCTCTCCTAAAGTTTTACCTAATTCATCATAATATGTATTTAATGATTCTTCTGTAATATCAAATACATTACGAACCAATGAGAAACCATTACTGTGAACACCTGTTGAAGGAAGCCCAATTAACACATCTCCTACATTTAGATCCTTACCAGTAATCATATCTTTTTTATCGCATACGCCAACGGCAAAACCTGCTAAATCATAATCTTCTTCTGGCATTAAACCTGGATGTTCTGCCGTTTCTCCACCAATCAAAGCAGCTTCAGATTGTAAACAACCCTCAGACACACCCTTCACAATGTCCGCAATTTTTTCCGGAACATTCTTTCCACATGCGATGTAATCTAAGAAGAATAGTGGTTCTCCACCTGCACATGCGATATCATTCACACACATCGCAACGGCATCAATTCCAATTGTGTCATGCTTATTCATAACCATCGCAAGTTTAACTTTTGTACCACAACCATCTGTACCAGAAAGTAGTACAGGCTCTTCCATATCTTTAATTTTAGATAATGAGAAAGCACCAGAGAAACCGCCAAGTCCTCCTAACACTTCTGGGCGCATTGTTTTCTTAACATGCTCCTTAATCAATTCAACAGATTTATATCCTGCCTCTAAACTAACGCCTGCTGCTGCATAATGTTCTGCCATACTCTACTCCTTTACCTCATCTTTATAATCTTGTAAATCTTCTGGATATTCACCTGTACAACAAGCTAAACAGCTTGTTTCAGGCACACACTTTTTAAAGTCTTCAACACTTAAGAAACGCAATGAATCCACCTGGAACAATTGTTCCATTTCATCTACTGTATAGTTAAATGCCGCCAAATCTTTTTGTGCCGTTGAATCCGCTCCGTATAAACAAGGATATTTCAACATTGGCGAAGCTATACGTAAGTGCACTTCTTTTGCGCCTGCCTCTTTTAATAATTGACAAATTCGACGTGATGTAAAACCTTTCACAACACTATCATCTACTAAATAAACTCTTTTATCTTTAACAACCGAACTGATCGCATTTAAACGAACACGCATACCTTGCATTCTTTGTTGTTCTGTCGGACGAATAAATGTAGAACCAATATAACGGTTTTTAATCAATCCTGTTTCATATGGTACATTCAATGTTCTGGCAAAACTTGCCGCTGCACTTAAAGCTGAATCAGGAACACCAACAACGATATCCGCTTCAATATTCTCTTCTTTAGCTAAATAATAACCACATTGTTTTCTTACTTCATGAACCGTTAAACCATTATGAACACTGTCCGGTCTAGAATAATATACATACTCTAAAGCACAAGCCTTCGTTTCTGTTTCTTCAATAATCTGACTAGACTTCATACCTTCGCAATTGAAACAAATCAATTCACCTGGATTTACTTCACGAATAAATTCTCCACCAAGAATTGGGAACGAACAAGTTTCGCTACTGATACAATATCCTTCATCTACCTTGGCAATATATAAAGAGCGAATACCATGAGGATCTCTTACTACGTACAAACTGTCTTTTGTGATGACCATAAATGTATAGGCCCCACTCATCATACGACAAGCTTTCGCAATTTTTTCTTCAAAAGAACCTGGATTCAACTGAATCAAATGTGCTAATAATTCTGAATCACTTGTTCCTTGAAAGATCAATCCTTCATTTTCTAATTTCGTTCTTAAAGAAATCGCATTCGTGATCATCCCACTTGATACAACCGCAAAATATCTTTGGTGACTACGCACCATAATCGGCTGAACATTTTCTAATTGAGAATCATTTTTTGTTGCCATTCGAAGCTGACCAATCGCAATATTCCCCTCTAAAGAATTTAACGTATCTTGTTTTAAATTCTCCGACAATAAGCCTAATCCCTTTTTACAAACAACATTTTCTCCATCACTAATTGCTAATCCAACACCATCTTGTCCTCGATGCTGAATGGCATGCATTGCTAAATAGATATTCTGGGCGGCTTGTTCTACATTGAACAAGCCAACAATCCCAGAAGAATCTTGAACTACTTTTTTCAACGTCATTCTACTTCACCTGCTTATGTGTAAAATAACGAACACCATTTGCGAAAATATCTTGGTCTTTATTTCCAGCAATATTCTGGAACAAGCCTTTTTCATAACGCTCACTGTGACCCATCTTACCAAAGATCTTACCATCTTCAGAGAAGATACCTTCGATAGCCATGCTTGAACCATTTAAGTTGTCTTTTCCATCCATTGTTGGAACACCCTTTTCATTTACATACTGTGTTGCAACCTGACCATTTTCAATCAACTTATTCAATACTTCTTCACTCGCAACAAATTTACCTTCACCATGACTAACAGCAACTGAATATACACTTCCAGCTTTCATACCTGCAAGCCAAGGAGAAGCATTACTTGTAATACGAGTACGTGCAATATGAGAAACGTGACGATTGATATTATTTCTAAATAATGTTGGATTTTCCGCATCCAATTTTTCAATATCACCATAAGGCAATAATCCAGATTTGATCAATGCCTGGAATCCATTACAGATACCTAAGATCAAACCATCATTTGCACGCATTGTATCAATTGCTTGTGCAATCTTTGGATTTCTTAATACGTTCGCAATAAATTTACCTGAACCATCTGGTTCATCACCACTACTAAATCCACCAACAATCATTAAGATTTGTGCTGTACTAATTTCTTTGGCTAAAGTTTCGATACTCTTTTGAATGTTTTCTACAGTTAAGTTATTAAATACAACTTGTTTAACTTCAGCACCAGCACGTTCAAACTTAGCTGTTGTATCAAATTCACAGTTTTGTCCAGGGAAAATAGGAATAATTACTTTTGGTTTTTCCACAACTTCCTTAGACATTGGTACTTCTGCATCATTTAATGGAGTTTCTAAAGTATCTTTTCCTTCATCCACGATCATTGGATAAATTTCACTATAACGCTTTGTCCAAGCCTTTAATGCATCTTCAATTTCAACGGTTTCATCATTTAATACAATCTTAGAATCATCATTTAAAATACCAATCAATTCTAAATGTTCATCTTGAATGCTTTCTGTAGCTTCCACGATCATTGAACCCAAATTGAATCCATATACATCTTCTTCTGTGCTGATCGCAACACCAACTTTAGATCCAAATGCCATTTTCGCAATAGTTGCACCTAGACCACCAAATTTAATTGTGCTTGCCGCAACAATTTTCTTTTCTTGCATTAATTTATGAACCGTTTCAAAATTTTCTTTTAATTGTTCATAGTTTGGAACATTATTTTTAACTGGCGTATGCTTTACTAAATATACATAGTCCCCAGGATTTTTAAATGAAGCCGAAACAATATCATCTGTTTTAGCTGTTGTTACCGCAAATGTAATCACTGTTGGTGGTACATGAATATCTTTATATGTTCCACTCATAGAGTCTTTTCCACCAATACTTGGTGTTTCAAATGCCAATTGAGCATCAATCAAACCTAATAAAGCTTCAAATGGTTGTCCCCATTTTTGTGCATCGGCACCTAAATGTTCAAAATATTCCTGATTTGATAAACGACACTTCTTATAGTCAGCACCCAATGCTGTGATACGAGCTAATGCTTCAACAACTGAATAGCTAGCACCTAAATATGGAGAATATTTAGATACTTTTGGATCATATCCATATGTCATAACCGAACATGTGTTTGTCATTCCATGCACTGGTAATTTTTGTACAGAACCTTCTTCAGGAGTTAATTGATATTTACCTCCAAAAGGCATCAACACTGTACTCTTACCGATAGAAGCATCAAACATTTCTGCCAAACCAATTTGACTTGCGACATTCGCATCTTGTAATACTGTATTTAAATCTGAGTTTACTGCATCAAATGGATGTTCATCATATTCATTTTCGCAAACATCAACAATCTGGTGCTGGCGAACACCGTTCGTATCCAAGAATGCACGAGACATATCAACAATTGTTTCCCCACGCCATTTCATGACTAAACGATTTGTATCTGTTACATCTGCAACTTTGATAGCCTCTAAGTTTTCTTTATATGCTTCTTCTTTGAATTTTTCAAAATCCTTAGCCTCGATACATACAGCCATACGCTCTTGTGATTCACTAATAGCTAATTCTGTACCATCTAAACCTTGATATTTAACTGGAACTGCATCTAAGTTGATATTCAAACCATCTGCAAGTTCACCTACGGCAACACTAACTCCACCTGCTCCAAAGTCATTCGCCTTTTTAATTAATTTTGTACAAGTAGGATTTCTAAATAAACGCTGTAATTTACGTTCAATCAAGGCATTTCCCTTTTGAACTTCACTTGAACATTTTTCCAAACTTGTTTCATTATGTTCTTTACTAGAACCTGTAGCTCCACCGATTCCATCACGACCAGTAGCTCCACCAATCATAACGATAATATCGCCAGCTTCTGGTTTTTCACGTTTAACATGTGATTTAGGAGCCGCACCTACAACAGCACCAACTTCCATACGTTTCGCAACATAGCCATCATCATAAATTTCATCTACGAATGTAGTTGCCAAACCAATTTGGTTACCATAACTTGAATAACCTTGAGCAGCGGTTTTTGAAATCTTAGATTGAGGTAATTTGTGTTCTAATGTTTCACTAATTGGTTTTGTGATATCTCCAGCCCCTGTAATACGCATAGCTTGATATACATAGCTACGTCCTGATAATGGATCACGAATAGCTCCACCAATACATGTACTTGCTCCACCAAATGGTTCAATTTCTGTTGGGTGGTTATGTGTTTCATTTTTAAACATCAACAACCATTGTTCATCTTTTCCATCTACATCCACTGTAATTTCTACACTGCACGCATTGATTTCATCGGTAATCTCCATATCATCAAGTTTACCTTGTTTACGAAGATACTTGCCGGCGATAGTAGCCATGTCCATCAATGTTTTTTCTTTACGATTTCCATGAACTTCCTGACGTAATTTTAAATATTTATCATAAGAAGCCTGTAACTCATCTGATAATGTATCCAAATGGAAACATACATCATCTAATACAGTTTCAAAAGTAGTATGACGACAGTGATCTGACCAATATGTATCCAACACACGTAGTTCAGTCATTGTGCAATCTCTTTTTTCTTCTTTTTCGAAGTAACGTTGAACATGCTCAATGTCCGCTTGAGACATGGCCAACCCTAAAGTCTGACGTAAAGAATCTAATTCTTCTTTCGTCTTTGTTGTAAATCCTTCTAATACAGGAACATCTTTTACTTCAACGTCCTGATCATCCACTAATACAGAAAGGTCTTTAACACGTGCTTCAACAGGGTTAACAATATAATGTGTGATTTTATTAAGTGTTTCTTCATCTACTGGGTTTGCGAACACTAATAAAGTACCTGAATGAATACGTACTGTTTGTTTGTTGTTCAAAAGCATCAAACATTGCATTGCACTGTCTGCTCTTTGATCATATTGACCAGGCAAAAATTCATATGCCAAATATGATTTACCTGTTAAATCTACAGAATCATATACATCATCTGTAACAACTTCGCTACAAACATTTTTCTTTAATAATTCAATATCATTTTCGTCGGCATCAAAAATATCATATAAATTGTATTTTGTAAGACCAAAATCTTCTTTTAAAGATAAAGATTGTCTTAATTCAGCCGCTAATGATTCACTTTCAACCTGAAACTGTTCTTTTTTATGAACAAAAATACGAGTATCCATTTCCTTCTCCTTATTCAACAATTGACTGTTCTAATACTTTTTGTGCTTGTTCTTTTTTAAACTCAACAATCTTATCCTGTAATGACTTATCATTAAGTCCAATCATCTGACAAGCTAAGATAGCTGCATTTCTTGCCCCCGATTTACCAATTGCGACAGTCGCAACAGGAACTCCTTGAGGCATTTGTACTGTTGATAATAATGAATCCAATCCACCTAAAGCAGATGTCTGAATAGGGATTCCAATAACTGGCAACGGTGTAGAGCTAGCTAAAACTCCAGCTAAATGTGCTGCTCCTCCAGCTGCCGCAATAATAACCTGAATTCCACGTTCGCACGCTGTCTTTGACAATTCCAAAACAGCTTCTGGAGTACGGTGAGCACTTAATACACGAACTTCATATCCGACTTGAAAATCGTCTAATTGTTTCATGCAGCCTTCCATACTAGGCAAGTCTGAACGAGAACCCATCACAATTAAAACACGCTTTGTTTCCATAAATGACCTTCCTTTCAAAACAAAAAAAGCGCACCTATAGTAGGCACGCTTAAAAAAGCAATTCTTCTCTATCAATTGTGGTAAATCTTCTTAAGACCATAAGTAAGACCTCCAAAATCAGAAAAACACTTCTGCAAGATTATAATACCTAAAATCAACTCAAATGACAACCTATATTTCATGAAAGTCATACTCTAGGTGTTAACAATTTATATTTTCTTAAATCAAATATATAAACGATCGAACTCAATCCCCAAGTAATCGGATACAACCAATGCGTTAAATACAAGCTGTGTACGCTCTGTCCAATCGTCATTAAAACAACCACACGAACAGCACACCAACATACAAGCATGACCACCATTGGCATCACAGGACGTCCCAATCCTCTTAAAAGGCTAGAAGCCACATGTGAAAAGCCTAAAAGAACATAGAAGAAGGCACAAATTTTAGCACGATCTACTCCAATCGCAATTACATCTGGATTTTGGTTAAAGAAAGATATAAATAAAAATAAAGAGAAACCACCTAAGAAATAAAAACCCTCCCCATACAAGAAAAGCCTGTACCAACATTAAGTTAGTACAGGACTATATTTTGCCCTAATATCCATTAGGATACATCATATGTTATTTATTTACAATATAAGCTGTCGCTATAGATTGAGCCCAATTATAAATAGATGTTGTATGCATTCCTTTGATATTCTTATTTCTTAAACAATATGTTTTAGTTGAATCCACAGGCAAATAACCACATAGTTCACTTTGTCGAACTAAAGCATTATGATAATTCTCTTTAGACACTTCATTATCTGAAGTATACATACCGGCATCTAAATACGTATCTAGTTGTTCATCACTCAAACGACCAAAGTTATTTGTGGCTCCCGTTCTTAAGATAAAGTTAATGCCTGTATCGTCTGGTGAGCCATAAGAGAAACCTAGATATGTTGCATCCCAACTATCTGTTTGTGCATCATCTTGCACTGTGTTAATAACCGTATTAAATTCAACTGTATTGGCTTTAAAATCAATACCAATCGCATTTAAACATTTCTGTAAAACCGGAATTAAAGAATCCAAAGAATCCTTATCCTTATTTGCCAAGAAACGAATTGTTAATTTTTCACCATCTTTATAACGATATCCATCATCTGCCAATGTATATCCTGCATCCTCTAAGATTTGATTGGCCTTTTCAACATCATAATCATAATAAGTGACACCATCCACTTTTTCTTCATTACGAATCATTTTTCCATTATTTAAAGAAACAGGATTTCCAAAAGTACCAGGCTTATAAGCCATACCATCAATTTGATAGTAATTATCAATATATTCTTGCGCATTAAATCCATATCCGATGGCTTTTCTTACCACAACATCACTACAAGCTCCCGCATAAGAGTTAAAGATAATAAAACTTTCACGATCACTCGGATAAGAATCAACAGACAAACTCTTATTCTTTTGTACAGATTTAATTTTATTTGCCTCAATCACATCCGGAATATAGTCCACCGTCCCATTTTCCAATTCTTTGACTTCCGTTGAAGTATCAGTCTTTTTAATCATAATCTTAGAAATTTGATACTGTCCTTTTTTCGCCTTAAACTTTGAATTTGAAACTAAACTAGCCCACTTGTCTTCTCAAACTTCTTTAATACATAAGCACCCGTTCCAATTGGCTTACTATTCTTCTTTTCAATACTTTCTGTTTTTCCTTTTTTATAATTTAAATATTCTGAACTACAAATCTTCTGTGTTCCAAGTGTAGAAACCGCATCAATTCTAGGCTTATCCAAATGGAAAACAACTGTATAGTTATCTGGTGTTTCAACCCCAGTAAAGCTAGATGCATCTGCATCATGATATTCACTATAACCATCTAAAAAATCAACGTTGTTCGCAAAACGACCTGTATAGCTTGAATCGGCCATAACAGTAAATGTTGTCTGCACATCTTTTGAAGTAAACTTGGATCCATCACTAAACTGGATACCTTTCTTTAATTTAAATGTCATTGTTTTTCCATCTTCACTGATTTCAGGTAAGGACTTAGCCAAATCTGCAACTAACTCTCCTTTTTTGTTGTATTTCAACAACCCTTGATACACTAAATCCACCACATAATGATCATTTGTCGTTTGGTAATACATGGGCGAAAAAGTTCCGTTCATTTCTGAACTCAGCCCAACTGTCAACACTTGATCATTACCTGCAGCTTTTGCGCTACATCCACACATCAACAAAGCCATTCCACATGCTAATAATTTTTTATACATTCTCTTTTACCTCCTAATTATTTATTCTTTGTACCACCACCAGTCAGCTAACACTTTTCATCACTCTCCTTATAAATAAAAAATCCTGCATCAAATTAAAAATTTGACACAGGACAAAATATCAAAATAATCTGCGGTACCACCTGAATTGGTATAGTTATACCCACCTCTAGAATGCCATCACATTCGATCCATTTAACGCACGGAACACGTCGCAGCTACTCAGAAATACTTTTCACCTTGCCCTTGAAAGTCCATTTGCTAAGTCGTAATAATCTAGCTTCCACCCTGACTAGAATCTCTTTATATCCGGTTCTTAGTTTGATCTCTTTCGCATCGGTTGCCTATAGGATACACCTAATAAAATCTGTTTTCAATAGCTTTTTCAAATTATTTACATTTTCTTACATCAAAGATTGTTCTGTTCTACCAATAATATCATCTTGCGTCTTTTTAGAAAGCACATTGAAGAAAGCACTATATCCGGCTACACGAACAATTAAATCCTTATGTTTTTCAGGGTGCTTCTGTGCATCAATCAAAGTTTCTTTAGAAACAATGTTATATTGCACGTGATATCCATGTAAGCGATTAAAGAAAGTTTTAATCAGCAATTCTAATTTTTGTCGATTTTCTTCAGTCGACAACATTTGAGGTGTCATTTTTTGATTTAGCAGAACGCCACCCGTAATTTTATTTGTACGAAGCTTAGACACACTTTTAAACACAGCTGTAGGTCCATTTTTATCGCTATTATGCGCTGGACTGCAACCTTCTGCCAAAGGTTCGAATGCATTTCGTCCATCTGGCGTAGCCATCGTTGACATACCTTGTCCAACATTCGCACTAATTGAAGAAGTTCCTGCGTAACGAATTCCGCCAATTGGTCCTCTATTATAACGTGTATTTGGATATTTTTCGATTTCTTCAATATAAGAATCATAAGCTTCCACAATTAACTGATCGACATAATCATCATCATTTCCATATTTTGGAGCTTCACGAATCAACATTTCCTGAATTTTTTTGTTTTCAGGTGATGAAAAATCATCTAAGATTGCATTCCAAAGCTCTTGTCTTGTGATTTTCTTTTCTTCATACACTAACTTCTTTATAGCTGCCAAACAATCTGCCATGTTCGCAATTCCTACTTGAAGTCCTGAAATAAAATCATAGACCGCTCCACCTTCTTTGATTGTTTTGCCTCTGGCAATACAATCATCTGTCAAAGCCGAACAAAGAATGTCTGGCACATCTCTTTCAGAGGCCTTATCAATTACATTTTCTACAATAACACTATATCGAGTAATTTCCCTTATTGTTTTATCCCATGCTTTTAAAAGTTCTTCATAACTTTCCATTTCCGTAAAATAGCCATATCCTTTTGTAAAACGTTTATTACTTGTAAGATCCACACCGTTATTCATCGTACACAAAAGCATTCTTGGAAAATTGATATAAGACATTCCCGTACAACGGTAACCCCATTTACCTGGAACTGCTGTTTCTACTGCATTTTTCCCCTTAATCACTTCCGTTTAGATGCTCGAAAACCGCATAAAATTGTTTTAATTTTCCCATTAATCTCTTCCCTTTCCCTAAATCCTGTATGGAAATAAACATTAATTTTAAATATGCCACCGATTTTACATTTTCCGCAATTAGTATGATTTTTACCCCGGCAGCAAATTTCTTTTCCTGAAGGCTGGTTTGGTTTTTCGGGTATTTAAAAACTGATTGGAATTAGGTACTTGACCAATGTGCCTGTAAATGCTGATCGTTAAATAACTGGTTGGAGCTTAATGAAAGAAAAGCCTCGTTTGACTCCTATGCACGATTGAAATAATTAAAACCTATTCATTGTCATTGCCATGACCAGCATATTGACCATTATTTGGATTGCATTGGTTTGCGTGATTATTCAAGTTAGTCTTGTATGCATTGTTGTTTGGATTATGCTGATTGGCATAATTATTAATCTGTGCTTGTGTGTGAGTACGTCCGGATACTCCACGCCCTCTGCTTTTACTCATATAAAATAATCTCCTTTCTATGTATTTCTGCAATCAATTTTGCCTGCAACAGCAATATAAATGATTGAGTTATTAACACTTACCCTATATATGTCAGAATATCGATTTGATTTTTCGCTTTTTCACAAAAAAAGAAACCAGCTTTCGCCAGTGTCTTAATCTTACGAACACCTTATCATCTCTCTTTTGAAATAAGTTGTCACAATGTGTTGGGGAAATCAATGTGTCAGAAAATCTGCGATGTAGAAAAAGGCCTGCCAACCGGCAAGCCTCTCTTTATTTTTTACTTATTCACATACTTTGTTGCTTCGTCACGAGAAAAATTGAATTTTTCCATAACTTTTTCAATAATAGCTTCACTTGAAATGCCGAACTCTTCAAGCGAAGATATTAAAACCTTTATTGAATTGATTCTTTCTTCTTCACGAACTTCCTCTTTGCCCTTATTTACCGCTCTTTCCATTACATCACACATCTTAATGTCCTCCTTCTTTTCTGTTTCAGAAATCTGTTCTATGTAAAAAGATACGAATTAGAAAAAGGCCTGCTAAACGGCAGACCTTCCACTTTAACATTGTTACGTTGGTTTTTCTTATTGCGTTATCTTTCCGGGAAGTTGTAACCGTACAAAATCATTCGATTTTTCAGCTCTTCCACAGTAATTCCAAGGCGCTTAGAACCAACTTCAGGAGTTAAAAGCAAATCTTGAACTAAACTGTATATCATAAGATTACCGCCTTCTGCACGACCTTCTATCATACTTTTTTGCTTCATTTCATTCAATGCGTTACACACAATCGTCCTACCTCCTTCTTTTTTTCCGTAAAGACTTGGTTCACCGGTTAATATAGCCGTAAGATTCCATATCGAGTTTGATATTTCTGATGTATCGTTTTCGAGACTTTTGTTATAAATACCTTTTAAAAGAAAATTAAGTTCCTTTAAGGCGGTATTTGTGAAATTCAAGTCATCATGTCCTACATCAATCAAATTCAATGGAATATTCGGAATATACTTCCCATGTTCCCTGTCAATCTCCAGCATATCATGTAGCGACCGTGGACCGTCCCAGGCCCTTTCGCCTGTGTAAAATACAACCGTATAAATCGGAGTCAGCTTTGTACCTTTGGATATTTTGGATAAAAACTCATCGATTGTCCAGTCCTCTGCTTCTTGCGTCACTCCTAAAGATTTACATTCAGCACAGTACCCAAGTACATTATAAAGCATGGTCCTAATCGGCATTGCGTAATGTACTTTGTTCTGGTCTTCTATTCCCAGAATCACGTATTTTGCTCCAACAGTTGTTTTTCGGATATTATCCCGATACTTACCTATCTTCTCTACGCCCTTTGTAGTCTTGACGGTGTCGGTATATGCCGTATTGGCAGGCTGCAATTCTGACGGATCAATCACGTCATCTTTAAAAAGATACGAATTGAATACATCTGCAAAAACTTCGTTGTTTTCAAAAAAATTCTTTAATGCCTCATCTGGTCCCGGCATTTTCTTTGTTGACATTTCATCCATCCTTTCCCTAATCTGATGTAAAAAACGATCAGGGAAAGCTCATAGGCATCCCTGATCTAAAGTTTCAGGGATTCCCCTATTCTACTGGATTTATGTACATCCTTCTTATCCTTATCATACAAAATATCATTTGTATCGTCAACCAGTTCACGATTGACAGAATATTAGAATCCTTCCAGCGTTTTTGTTGCATTATGTTGTAATCATAGTTGTTTCCTCCTTTTTCTGACTCCAATTTTTCTATGTTTCATTTATAATGTGTCAGAAAATCTGCGACGTAGAAAAAAGGCCCGCTAAACGGCAGAACTTTATATCGAATAATTGTAGCTTCCATACCGCAATTCATTATTTTAGTTTCACCAAGTCTAGCTTTTATGTATTTGTTCTTACCCTATATATGTCAGAATATCCCAAACGCTTATTTGCCCTCTCCATGTTCTAATTTTTCATGTTCCATCATTTCCTGAGGGGTTAAAACATCCTCTAAGCCACAATGTTTACAGATACATTCGTAAAGGGTTCGATCTTCATCTATAAAACCTCGTCTACAGATAAAGCCGTGGAAGTCTTTGGAACCGTTATTTAGACTGAGTGATTGATGGGCAATTTCACCTTTTTTAAACTGGTTATACGTTCTATATTTCACCACAGTCCCATCTCCGAAACGAACGTCAATATCTTTGCTTGTATTGTATCGAATAATTGTTGTTTCCATACCACAGTTCATCATACGGGTTTCGCCAAGGCAATTTTCAGCGGAAGTTTTGATGTTTTGATTGGCGATACTACCTTTTTTGAATGCATTATATGTTTTGCTCCCTACAATAGTCCCATCTTCAAAACGAACGTCAATGTCACGTACCCCATTGTATCGAATAATTGTCGCTTTCATACCACAATTCATCATTTGGGTTTCGCCAAGACGGTTTTCTGCGGAAGTTTTAATGTTTGGATTGGCAATTTTACCTTTTTTAAATTCTCTATACCCTTTACGTTTAGCAATTGCTCTATCTTCAAAACGAACATCAATATCTCCAGCGTTTCCATATCGAATAATAGTAGCTTTCATACCGCAATTCATCATACGTGTTTCTCCAAGACGGTTTTTAGCAAATGCTTTCATGTTTGGATTGGCGATTTCACCTTTTTTAAATGCACTATACGCTTTATGCTTCACCACAGCTCCATCTTTAAAACAGACATCCATGTCTTTAGCACTTTCATATCGAATAATGGTAGCTTCCATACCACAGTTCATCATTCGAGTTTCGCCAAGGCGGGCTTCGGCAGAAGCTTTAATGTTTGGATTGGCTATTTCGCCTTTTTTAAACTTGTCATATGCTTTATGCACTACTACTTTTCCATCTTCAAAACGAACATCTATATCGTTATATCCCCCATATCGAATGATAGCGGCTTTCATACCACATTTCATCATTCTGGTTTCGCCAAGCCTGGAAGCTTTGATGTTTTGATTGGCAATTTCACCTTTTTTAAATGCCTTATACGTTTTATGTTCCACTACAGCCCCGTCTTCAAAACGAATATCTATATCTTCACATCTACCGTATCGAATAATTGTCGCTCCCATACCGCAGTTCATCATGCGTGTTTCGCCAAGACGGGCTTCAGCAGAAACGTTCGTATTTTGATGTGCAATGTTACCTTTTTTAAATGGACCATACGCTTTATGTTCTGCTACTTTTCCATCTTCAAAACAAACATCTATATCGTTATATCCCCCATATCGAATGATAGTGGCTTTCATACCACAGTTCATCACGCGTGTTTCGCCAACTCTATCTATTTTTGCTACCATAAGTTATCCCTCGCTTTTTGCATTTGTTCTTACCCTATATATGTCAGAATATCCCAAATACTTATTTCTTCCATACAGCAAAAAAGACACCAGCTTTCGCCAATGCCTTAATCTTATGGATGCCCTACCATCCCTCGTTTGAAATTCGTATACTGTACATTCTTTACAATCACACCATCAGGAAATCGCACATCCATATCCTCGCTTTTACGATACGAAATAATCTCTGCTTCAAGTCCGCATTTCATAATTCTCTTTTCGCCGATACGGAACTTCCCTCTATTTCTTCTGGAGTCCTGCGGCCTTGCAACACGCCCTTCCGTAAAATTTTTGTAATCAATATGCTCCGCAACCGAACCGTCCTCAAAAAGAACATCCATATCTATATGTTTTCGATATGCAATAATTGTAGCTTTGAGCCCATTGTTCATAATACCTGTTTCTCCGACACGATCAATCGGAGGCCTGATGGACCCGTTTAAAAATTCTTTATATGCTGCATGCCTGGCAATATAGCCATCTTCAAACCTAACATCAATATCGGCATAAGCTCCATACCGAATAATCTCAGCTTCAAGCCCGCAGTTCATGGTTCTCTTTTCTCCAAGTCTGCGCTTTGCCTGTTCTTCAGGTGTGTCATCGGGACGGCCGATCATTCCTAACTTAAAATTCGTATAAGTCGTGTGTTTGGCAACAGCTCCATCCTCAAACTCTACATCTAAATCCATCGAAGACCGATAAGCAATAATCCTGCATGTTTCACCACTATTCATTGTGGCTTTCCTGCCGATTCTGTCCCGATACTTATAATTGCACTTGTCACATAACTGTCTTTTTGTAAGACCACGAGCATTCAGCGGCAGTATATATTCCCTTCCGCATGGTCTGTGACGGATTCTGACATGAGCTTCATCCTCGTATCCAGTCACCTCGTATTCTCCGTTCCAGGAAAGATCTATTCTTTTCTGCAGCAGCTCCAGGCCATCATATTTCCTCTCGCATATCGGACATTCATATCCATAAGACCTGGCCAGGCCGAAGGAATGGTAAATCGTCCCGCAGTGCGGACATGTATTGCTTGCAATCTGACATCCTTCTTTTTCTCTTCCTTTGATCTGCTCTATGAACTCGTCAGGCTCATACTTTTCACAGAAAGCTTTGATAATGCAGTTAATTGTCAGCCTGTCCAGTATCAATCGTCCGGTCTTCGTACCGGCAAGCAGGTCTTTTATATCATCTAACGTGACTTTTGGCTGATGCAGATAAACCTGGTAGAGGAATTTCGCATACCGGAGGCTTTCTTCATCTGCTGGAACAACCGGTTTATCGCTGTCATAGATTGAGTAAATCTGTAACCTGCAGCCATGCTTTGCACAGGCTGTTACACCATGGAGCGAATGCCACGCTCTGATATAGGGACGTCTCCCGTTTGCCATGTCTTCAGCCAGGCATTCCGGACAGCACCTCAGTACTTTGCAATGATTCTTTTTATTGCCTGGAATCATATGAAAATCTTCCGCCTGCCGGATGACCTGCTCTGCCACAAGAACATTCATGCTTTCATTACGAAACGGCATCATCGTGCTGAATTCTGAGTGCCTCGACATAATCTCTTCCAGCGTCGGAAACTTATCACCTTCATATTTTCTACAGATATTCTCAAGCTCTAACAATTCCGCACTTCCCTCTAAAGTAACAGAGAAAGCCTTTTTTGACATTCCGTTAACTGAAAACAAAGCTTCCAGCCATGACACAATGTTCTCATCCGGATATATCCGAAACCATATTGGAAACCTGTATTTGTTCAATCGTATACACCCCTTTCTTTCATCTCTTTACATACCCATGATTCACCAGATTCTGCAGGATATTTCTTTCTTCCCTGGTAATTGTCCTGCCCTCGAATCCATCTTCGGAAGCGGTCCAGCAGCCTTTCTCATCAACGCCTGCCTTCACAGCATCATAGATTCTTATTCGGATGCTCTTTGGTAATCTCATAATCTTCTCCTTTTTTACAATCCCCGCTTCTCACTGGAAACGGAGGATATTTCCTGCTCATTCATAGCTTTTTTCAAAGCTGTAAGCCCCTGGCTTGTCTCTCTGTCAATCGCAGCTGCATCGCTTTTCCCTTTCTTCGCCTGATTAGCTGTGGCGGTATTTTTACGTTTCACCTTTGCGTTTGCCTTTTTCAATATTTCCATAGCCTTCTGTGCAAGAAACTTCGAAGGGTGATCCAGGATATCCGGTTCCTTATCGATTGCCTGTCTGATTGCGCGGTTGATCTGCGTTTCAGTATAATTTGAAGTGTCGCTGATTGACTGGAAAGCTCTGCTGCGGACCGCTTCTCTTTTCCTGGTCAGTTCGCCCGCCGCCATCATATCAAACAGCCTTCCTTTTTCTTCGTCATTTTCCGTAGCGACCTCTTTAGCCTGCCTTGCATAGAGCTTTGTAATATACTCGTGATACTGTGCATCTTCCGGATCATCAGGATCAGCGAGCAGTTTTCGGAGTGTCTCCATGTCCCTCCCAATCGTTTTCTCGATGAATGGCACATCAATCGGCTCCATGCGCTTCTCGATTACATCCTTCGTCTGTATAGTAATCACGATGTATTTCAGGAGTGCTATATTCCTGGATGAATGGTACATGAGAAGTTCCTCAATTTCTGTTGTGAACGGACTTTCCACGTTCCCGAACTGATATCTCCAAAGTGTCTTGATTGCATTCTCAAACAAACGTACATTATTCTTCGTAACCTCGTCTGCATTGATAATGTTTTTTGCTACGCGCCTGTTAAGCCTGTCATATTCCAGTATAGCTCTATATCCGTCATCGTTACCAATGAGTCCGAACTGTGCCCCGGTTGCCTGTGTGATACTTACAATGTCCTCGATGTTCTTCTTTTTTGGCGAGAAATCAAGGAACTGTACTTCATCTACGATGATGAGTCCGACATGATAGAGTTCGATCCATTTCTTTACAAGCCCTTCTGTTGCAGAGATACTCTTGGCCCCAACGGCCCTTCTTCTATGGTAATCTCCGGTATCCAGAAATCTGTCAAATGCTGCGGCAATGGATTCAAACACGTCTCTGATATCTTTTCTGAGCGCTGTCACCATGACGATGGGGATCTGTACATAGCTGCAGTCCTCAAACTCATGATAGATTACATTAGGATACATGCGACACGCTAAGTTCACAGCCATAGTCTTTCCGCATCCTGTCTTCCCATGAAGCAGAAATCCAATCGGGCTTGGGGCCTCCAGCTTCTGATACAGAACGATAGCACGTCCAAAGCTTCCTTTCCCATACGCTTTCTCATCTTCGTTTGCGGAAATCATGACGTCAGCCCCTTTATATCTGCGGTCCAAAAACTTCCAGATTGTACGGGCTACATCTACATGAATTCCAAGTGGGATCATTGCCATGTCAATGTCTTCTATTGCGGCTAATTTTTCAGCAGTACTCATTTTTTCTACCTGTTCTCTGTCGTATCCCGGAGGATTTACCATTCCAAGAGCCAGGATATCCCTTACCGAAGGCATCTTCGGCAATGCGCATACATCAGGATTATCTTCATATCCGGCGACTCTGCGGTACTGCGCATCTACCATGCTCCCCGCGGTCAGGTCTACATCATCATAAAGATTTTCATCTTTTCTAAGTTCACGGAATGTTAAATTACATTTCAGTCTCTCCATGTTTTCTTCCTTTCTTATACTTCGTCTTCTATCAGTGCCAAGATACGATTGATTTCCTCTTCTCGGCTGAGTTTTCTGTCTCCCATCGTCCTCATTTCATCTGGGATTCTCAAATGCTCAATCGCTGCCAGCTCTTCCTGCTGCTTTGTTAATGTTTCTTTCTCAGGTTCCGGATCAATGGAACTATAAGAACGTTTCGTAATTCCATCTGGATCTTTTCTCATTTCCTGTTTCTTGGCTGTTTTATCCTCCGGATGCGCTTTGCCGTATTTTTTCTTCTTTGGATTCAGAGCTTTTGCCATTTCTGCCTGTTTCTCTACCGTATCCTGCAAATTCAGTTTCGTGTCCAGATATACCTGTTTTGCTTCTTTCATTACCTTTGAGTCCCTCTTTTTGCGGATACACTCGTCGTATTCGTCCCAGGTTAAGTCTGCGTATGCATACTGCTGTTCAATTTTTTCCGCAAGAGGTACTCTGTGAATCTCTTTCTTATATCTGATATAGACATTCCTGATATCGTCCACATTATATCTGACCTCAATATCTTCCGGATGCGGTTCATCTTTTAAAATATCCAAGAACCATGGTTCCTGCGAATAAAAACGAAGTTCCGTCTTATAGAAGGTGTACACGATACCTTTCCTACGGTTCCATGTAAATTTTCTTTTTTCTTCTTCCTTTGCCAGCATTGCAAACAGATAGGCCGGTCTTGTCGCATCATTTACATTGGTTGGATCTCCTGCTCTGCCATGAGCTTTTTCGTATGCGAAAATCCCTTTCGGTGTTGGAGATACGTCATTATCCAGATACTTTTTGTCAATGAGTCCCTCAAAAACACGGCGGTTATACAGGATCACTGATTGGTAGACCAGTCCTCTTATTTCTTCCAGTGTCAGACATGCATCCCCTTTAGCTAAGTCTCCACCACGGTATTTATCTTCTACATATCCGTTATTCTTTAACTGTGCCTTTAAATAGGTCTGAACCAGTCCATTGAAGGATTCGACAACCCCTTTTAAAGAACCGCATCCGGGTGGAACCGGAGTATTACGGATGCCCAGTTCCCCCATTGCTTTGCTATATGCCTTGGACATATACTCTGAGCCTCGGTCACAACGGATCTCGTTTGGTACGATCATGGACGGCCAGTCTTCCTCGTCATAGTCAATGTTATAGCCTTTCGTCTGGTTCTTATGTGGTTCCAGGAGTGACAGAAACACCTGCTGAAAGCCACGCATGCTGTTATTTTCAAGACTTACATATGCACCGATGCAGATTCCGCTCAATACTTCGACCATACAGTATACGACAGCTTTTCCAAGAACAGTTTCTCCATCATTCTGGTCGACTACGTAACAGCCAAGCTCCATCTCATCTGCTTCAACAATCTGTCCCAATTCATAGACCCCGGTTCTGCTGTTTCCAACCAGCTGTCTGTCATTGTTCTGTTTGTCTCTCTCATCTTTTCCCTTGCAGGAATAGTCTTCTGTATGCTTTCTGATATAGTTGTAGAGCATCTTGTATGATACTGATCTTTCCTCTTCTGGAAGTGTTACCATCTTGACAGAAGAACCATCTGGTGCCTCGACCGGTTCGCGAAAATACCGGCGCAGAACTGCGTCATATGCTTGTCCTGGTTTTCCATACTTTATGAACATCTTAAGACCGTATTTGAGGATTTCGTCAACGTCATTCTTTGGATTCTCGTAGTCTTTTGAATGGGGTACTTTTTTTCTATAATTACCTTTGCGATGGTCAATAAGACTGAATTTATTGCGGCCGGAACGAAGATAGGCCTTTAACATTTCGCGCAACCACCTTCTTGATACCCCAAGAAGAATAGCTTCTGCATCATTATTTCTTTTTGCTTTTTTCACTGAAAAAAGGTTCTCAATTTCAGGCATCTCTTTCTCGATTATATTTTCAAAAACCCTTGCGCGTTCCGTGATTACATTTATTTCCTCCTCTGTGAGTGAAAATGAAGGATTCGGTTCTACATCACATGCACTTACTGTTCCATTTTCAATATCATTAATTAGCGAATCCGTTTTTATTCTAACGATATCGTTTGTTGTCATGCTAATGAGAAGAGTTTCATCAGCATTTACATGAAAGGTTCTCCATTGTAAACCATCTTTTTTATATAAATTTCCTCTTCTTACACAAGGCGAATCTGTCGCTTCTCCCTCAGCTGGAATTGCATCGCCTTCAAGAGTGATAACTTCCAGCGGTTCTATTCTCTCTTTCTTTTCGGATGTTTCGTTATTTCTTAATTCTTCCATCATGTTATCTCCTTTCTGTGATTTCTTCATGAAGGTCACGTGCCACTAATACTCGCTTATACAGCTCATCAACGTCGAAACCAGCACGCTCTACAATCTCATGGAAATCCAAAATCTGTTTATCCATCGGAATATATACATATTTATGTGCAATCAGATATTTCAGTTTCTGTTCTTTGCTGATCACCTTAAATGATTCGTAATAGCTCATGACGCTTTTTACATTCCACACAAGCACCTGATTAATATCTTCGTTCGTTACCAACTTAAACCTCACTTTCTGAGATTCCCAATAGATCTGTTCTGCTCTCTGACGCATTACCAGATTGTGCAGCCTTGATTCTTTTCCACGGTAGGTACGTTTATTCGGATCAAATGCGCTTCTGTCGTATTTGACTGAGAACGCCGTCTTGCTTCCATCATCGTAATCTACCAGAAAATCCGTGGTCCACCATGGAGCTTTCTTCTTCCCAAGTTCTTCTGCAATGGCATTCATCCTGTCTGTATCTAAAAGATATTGTTCGCGGATATGTTCCACATTGTCCTGCCAGCGGATTGTTTCATACACCGCAACTTCTGTCTGCGACAGGCAGTGGATCAATCTTTCTTCAAAGGGATCCCAGATGACTGATGCTGTACCACGCCCCTTATATTCTCTGACCAGAATAAATGGGGTATAGTCTTTCCCGTATCCTTGACAACGTCCTTCTTCGATTTTTCGTTTATGTGATTTCAATGATTTCTCCTTCCTGTTTATTTTTGTTTTCGCCTTCGCAATTAATATGCTTGATTTCTCATGTGCTTTTATTTTCACATACAAATAAACGACCATTTTCAAATGATTTTCAGACAAGAATAGCTCTATAAATGCCTTGTTTATGCGGTTTTCTTTTATTTTTTCAAAACTTCTAATTTTCGGACAACATTTTAAAAAATATGATATAATGTGTTAGTTAGTACTGGTAACCATTACAAATGAGCGGAGGTTGCACTATGAGCGAGTGGTGGCTGTTTCGTAATACGCGAATCGAAAATATAAACGAACAATACGAAATAGCACGCAAACATTTGCCAGATACAACCCACTGGCTCGGCTCAGAATACAACTACTTCTACATAAAATGTTGCGACGTGGCTCGTTCTGTCTATTCAGACGGTGACATACTTAAAGGCGATATTTTACCACGTCGCCCTATTCAAAGTGGTGATACGTTATATGTAGCCAATATCTATGTACTTGGCGGTACTCTACCAACAATACAAAAAACGCTAAGACTCCTTCATGACAAGCAGATACGCCTGCGAATCCCATCGCTCGGATATGACGACAAAGATGATGCCCACGATCATGAGCTATTATCCGGAACACTTAGCCAAATCCATAACTACCGTCAGTCGCAGCCTATCGAGCAGCTTCCTGGTCACAGGAAAGCTTCTGGAAGACCGAAACGCCGTATATCACTAATGAGCTTACAGCGAAAAGAATTTGATGTCATAGAACAATACTGCCTACATAAAACTACAGAACGCCAAGCAATGAAATTATTGGCAGGTAAGCTTCCGGATAATAAACCCATTACTCGTTACATATTCCGAAAATTAGTTGATGAATACAGGAAAATGTTCCCAGATTCGGACGAGATCGATGCTGATCAATATAATGTATAAGTACGGTGCTCCGCATCATAGTCCGTCATCACAGGCGCAATATGCCCCGTATCTGGATCGATAAAAATGGCATGTCCCCAAAATTCATTGATGGTCGTGTTAATAAGAAGCGAATAGCCACGTTTCTGGCCATCATCAAGCCATGATCTAAGGATGCTGCCCAACTCAAAGTCTGTTTCCTGATCACAGCAAAATGCTGGCTTCGTAAACAAGCTTACGTATCGAATATCGCATCGGGTTTTAAAAATAGCCAAATTCCCCTCATATGTCTTCGGATAAAAGACCAGCTTATCAAGGCTGCTCCAAAGCTTTGCCCAATTGGCCCCTTTCAGCTTCTCCATCCCGTCACCAATAAGGGCTTCCGTATCCCTCATCAATTCAAGGTAGTTCCTTACTTCTTCGTTATGTTCCTTGCTCTCCGGGTTTGTGAATTCAATTTTCTCCATGTGTTTCCTCCTTTTTGAATACATAATTTGTTTGTGCCTAATTTTGTCCCTATTTTTAGGGATAAATTACTTTGGCATATACTATATGTCAGAATCAGGCAACATGTTTTGTTTCTCATACAGCCTCAAACTGAATGTTGTAATTTTGCCTGTAAATCAGCGCTTTTTCCTAATTGCAACTCAAAAGAAATCTTACATACATGTTCTATTTAGGCATAAAAATACCCACAAGCTTATTAGGCCTGTGGGCATTCTTAAATATTCTTATTTGAAAAGTGTGCGCTCTTCTTCCAGTCTACTGAAATATTCCTCAAAATATTTCGATAAATTTTTTCTGTAGCAACAGTTTTAGATATTCCTGATTCTTCGCAAAACTGTTCCAGCTGATTGTTAATCTCTCTTGCTAGTTTGATATTAAGGATTTTTGCATCTTTTTTCTGTCTTGGCATATTAATCTACCTCCTATAAAAGACTTTCCAAATCCGTAAGAAGCGAGACAATCTGTAAATTATCAAACAACCCGGCAAAATGAAGTTCCTCTTTCAACAGGTCCTGGCAGATTGCCTTAATTCATTTATTTCCCCTTTATTTATTTCTATCTCTATCCCTTATAAAAATCTCTAACGTTAGAAATCTTGATTTTTTGAGTGTTTCGTACTATCAATATTCTGAAAGGAAAAATATTGATATTATTTCAATTTAATTTAAGGTACATCAAATAAACTGTATCTGTTCATATTTCGCCACCCTTTCTTATAACTACTTTCTTTTGGTGCAATAGTATGGGTACTCCCCGTTTTATTGCGTGTGAAAAACAGAAAAGGTACTCAATCTGAGTTCCTATATTCTGTCTTTTGATCTATATTTAGTTAGCTTTTGTTTTTCCACAGCCACTGCACTTGTAGCCTGTCAATTCCTGTTTGGTAGTTGCGGGTGAATCGACCACATATCTTGTTTCGTAGACTGCATCATGATGAATCGTATTATATCCTGTTACTACTTCTCTCAATTCAGAGTGATATCTTCTGCAAGTTCCATTTAATATATGTTCACTTGCAAAACCAGTAATATCAGCCCCACAGTTATTGCAGATAGAGAATTCCTTCATCTCAGTAATTGGAACCTGTTCATCATAGGCAGCCTGCACCAAAACCTGCTCATTATGTCCTTTTTCAGGCACATTTACAGTCTTGTACTGTGCAACCCAGTTATGTGTATGTTCGGCTGGTTTTGAGTTATTTGAGTTTGAACTGTTGTTATTAGAAGGCTTTGAAGAAGAACCTGTATTGTTCTTGTTTGAGCTAGTATTCGTAGTCGAAGCGGTATTGTCCTTCTTTGATTCTGAAGTATTTGATTTATTAGAAGAATCGACTTTCGCTGTTTCTTCTTTCTTTTCTTCCTGCTTTACTTCAGACTCATCCTTTTTTTCTTCCTCTGTCTTAACAGAATCTTCAGATGGTGTCAAAGTGGCAGTACTGCCATCTTTTTTCGTTACATCTAGATTGACTTTATCATCCTTTAAAGAAACATCCACTTTCTTTGTATCTGTAGTATCTACATCCTTGAATACGAATGTTTTGTCCTGATCCTGTAATCCTACTTTCACGTCCAACTTATCGTTTTCTTTGACCGTGTAATACAAAGTACGTTCTTCTTTGTTTTTTACGGCGTCTCCATCTTCCAACAAGTTATCACCGAAGTTTTCTTCAGTACTTGATTTTGTTTCAAATACTGTGATCTTCTTTCCAGTAGAGTTTGTAATCTTCAACGATTTTGAATCCTTGGTTTTTTGACCAATCGTTTTTACTTCTTTTTTCTTGGCAACTTCTGTTGTCTTTGTGTCTTTTGCTGAAGAATTTGAACATCCTGTCAACATTCCTCCAGATAATACCATACTAAGAGCTAATGCTCCTGTCATTAAAATTTGTTTTGTTTTCATATATAAACCTCCTTGGCTATTATATTTGCTATTATAACTGGATATTCAGTAAGGCACAATAATACTTTATAAACAAAAGCGCCGACTCATTGACCGACGCTTATTTTATATAGTCTTCACTTTATTGATGATGATCGTGTCATTAGTACACTGAACATCAATCTTATCACCCACATGATATCCAAGTGCTTTTAGCCACTGGCCCTGAAGCTGAATTCTCGGAATCTGCTGCTTACTATTTAAACCAAGTGGTGCCTCATATACTTTGAGGCTACGTTTTGATTTATACATTGTTCCCTCCTGTAATTCCAACTTAGAAGTAATCAAATTCTAAAACGGACATAATTAAACTTGCAATACGGACACGATTAAAATCGAATACGGACATGTCCAAATTGCAATACGGACATTTCTAAATGTTAATACGGACACGATTAACTGGTAAAAATCGCCTCCAAAACGGACATGATTAAATGGAAAATCACATACACTTTGAGGCTGCGTTTCGATTTATACATTGTTTCCTCCTATATCCCGAATTGAGAACTAATTAAATCCCGAATTAGGAACTAATCATTTTCGAATTGGGAACTGATTAAATCCGAATTAGGAACTAATTAAACCCGAATTTCGGGAAAAAACGCCCCTGAATTGGGAACTAATCAAAATAGGGAACTAATCAACGGGAAAATCACATCTACACAGCCTATGGCACTATAATTATAGGCATCCTCCTCTTTAACTTGCCAATCCATAAAGGAAGGAATTATAATTTCGTCATTGTTTAATGCCGGCATTCCAAAGCCTAAACGCATAACCTCTACACATTCATCCAAAAAATGTTTATTGATATTCTTGTGATAGCGCACAGTTAAATTTGGTTGTGTCAATCTTGTCTGTGCAACAGATTTCAAAACTAAAAAACTCAAATCATTGACTGCATCCTTTTTATCTATTGTTTGGCCTGCAATCGTTACATTTTGATACATAGGAGAACCTGCCGAACTCAGCGTATGTGCTTGAGAACGAACTTTATTGATTGTAAGTGTCTTTATCCACAAGCATGTCAACAATTCCAAGGCTTCAGATTCTTTAATAGTACCATTTTTAATATCTCGATTATAATATGGATACATATATTGATCGAATCTGCCATAACTCAAAGAATGTCCGTTGGATTCAATTTGTAAAATCAATTGAATAAACCATACGGATTGTACCGCTTCTCGAAATGTTTCTGCTGGTTCATATGGAACTTTTGAACAAATTCTACTGATCTCTAATAATTCAATCTTTCTTTCTTGATTCAATTCTTTTTCTGCTAAATCCTTTGCAAGAACGCTGTAACGATTTGCAAAATTACGCACCGCTTCCAGTACTATAAGAACTGCATTATAGAAACAATACTTATCTATACTTTTAGGATCCGTCAAATCAAGAGAAGCTTTATATTCTTTTACACGCTTTTCGTATCCTTTTAATCCATCCTTCAAAATCCGCTCATAGTTCACCGCCAAATGCGCATCTCCTGCATTTAACTTGCCTTCCATTCCAAATACACCTGTTTCCATAAAGACACGAACTTCTTCAGGAAGAAGAGCTTCTCCTCTTGCACGCAAATTGTTATTCTGCCAGAATGGCGCAATTTCTCTAAGTTGTTCTTTGGTCTTTTCAGTGATATAGAATACGTCCCCATCCCTTTTCTCAAACTGATCTAATTCATTCATAACAAATTCCATAGTATACTCAGGAAAAATAGGAGCGTTACGGTTCTTAGTTGCCTGATTTCCTGCTAAAAGAGATTTGTCTTCAATATATATACTCATATTATCTAGAACTTTTTCTAGCATTTTAGCTCGAACCATCACTCGTGGTTGATTTAAATTTTCTTTGTAAGCAAGAGTTGCTAGAATTGCACGTTGTGCATCAATATAAGGTTTTTCATCTAAAACTTCTTCTCGAAACTCTTTCATTCGTTCTGTCAATGTTCCAAAATGTTCTACATTTTCCATATCCGTCCTCCTATTACATTTCATTCGTAATTTTAGATTCTTTTATTCGCAATTTAAAAATAGCATTACACGCATTTCATGTCAACTTTAATTTCATTTAAAATATTTTATACTTTCATTTGTAACTATAGTCATTGCTTTTCTTCTTTGAAATGTTTATACTCTATATGAGGAAATTAAAATGACAACAACAAATCGAAATACAACAGGAATTATTTTTAACATTCAAAAATTCAGTGTAAATGACGGTCCAGGAATTCGTACTACCGTTTTTCTAAAGGGATGTCCTCTTCGTTGTAAGTGGTGTGCAAATCCCGAAAGTCAGCTTATACAAACACAAGTTCTTTGGGATCAAAACAAATGTATAAATTGTCATCATTGCATTGAAACCTGTCCAAAAAACGCTATAAAAATAATTGATAAATCCGTCAAAATCAACCATAGTCAGTGTAGTGGATGTAAGAAATGTGTATATGAATGTCCAAGAAACGCATTAAGTGCACAAGGCGAACAAAAATCTGTGGAAGAAGTGCTTAAAATTGTTTTACAAGATCAAGCCTTCTATGAAGAAAGTGGTGGTGGTCTAACACTTTCTGGAGGTGAGCTTTTACTTCAACCTGAGTTTTCAAGAGAACTTCTCTTAGCCGCTAAAGAGGAAGGAATTCATACGTGTTGTGAAACAACCGGTTTTGCGACAGAGGACACATTTGATCACGTCATGGAATATGTAGATTACATTCTTTTTGATATGAAACACTGGAACACAGATAAACATATAGAAGGTACAGGTGTTTCTAATAAATTACCATTACTGAACATGAAACATGCCATCGCCAATGGCAAAACAGTTCTTGTGCGAATCCCTGTTATACCTGGCTTCAACGATTCTTTGGATGACGCAAAAGAATTTTCAAAAACACTTCACAACATTGGAATAAACAAGTGTCAACTTCTACCGTTCCATCAATTTGGAGAAAATAAATATCATCTTTTAAATATAAAATACGATTATGAAAATATTCCTTCGTATCATCCAGAAGATTTAAAAGAGTATTTAAATATATTTAAAGAAAATAACATTAACGCTTTTTTCTAAATTTAACTTTCATTTGAAATCAAAAACACTTATTATATAAACAAAATGATAGGAATCAACGTAAATGAAAAATAGAACAAATAAAATATTAGAATTACTGACATCTGAAAAGAGAATAGAGGTTTCTCAACTCGCTGAATACCTAGGTGTTTCACAAGTAACTATCCGCAAAGATTTGGATGCATTAGAAGCTAAAGGAATCATCAAGCGTGAACATGGTCATGCTGTGTTATGTAGCACAGATGATATCAATGGTAGAATCGCGTATCATTATGAAGAAAAGAAAAAAATAGCTTTAAAAGCTACTGAACTTGTTAATGAAGGCGATACAATTATGATTGAAAGTGATAGTTGTTGTGCACTTTTAGCGGATACGTTAACACAACTTCATAAAGACTTAACAATTATCACCAATAGTGCTTTTATCGCAGAATATATTCGTGGAAAATCAAATTTTCAAATTATTCTTTTAGGTGGAATTTATCAACAAGATTCACAAGTTATGGTAGGTCCTATGGTTCAAGAATGTGTATCCAACTTTTTTGTCGATTATTTTTTTATCGGTACAGATGGATATGATTCTAGAATTGGCTTTTCAAATCGTGATCAAATGCGAGCACAAGCCGTACGTGATATGTCGCATCAAGCCGAACAAATAATCGTGCTAACAGAAAGCGATAAATTTTCTAAGCGTGGTGTTGTACCATTAAACTTAAAAGATAAAATAAAAACTGTTATAACTGATCATTCTATTGATTCTTCTTATGTTCAAGAACTAAACAATCAAAACATTCAAGTCATAACGATTTAAAAAGGAGCCATAACGAATAAGTAATTTTTATTACTTATGGAGTTTAGCTCCTTTCTTTTTATCTTATTATTTTTCTAAAATTCTAGTTATCGAGTGTGATATCTTCTTAGATTATGACCAACACATACGAGCAGTATCTCCAGTTTTACACCAAATACTTCGTTGTATCATACACGCCTCGTCTTTCTATTCACATGTCTATCAATGTGAATTGATTCTTGGCTATCTTTTTTTAGCTTGTTTTCGCATCCCACTATATTTCATATCTTGCAATACCAAAATATATGGTGTATTTAACCGTCTTCTACGACTTCCTTCACATTTTTTGAAACATCGTCATAAGATAAATACAAAGAGAATTGGAACAATATCTGATATGCATTACAATTAACTAGCTATTTTTGCACAAACAAAAGAAAGACCGATATTCAGATTTTTAAGTCTTGAATATTCGGTCCTTTTTTTAAACTAAAACGTTTTTATCTGTTATAGCCCTTTTACTATTAATCATCAATATAAGCTGTAGCCATTGACTGTGACCAAATAAATGTAGAAGATGTATTCAAACCTTTTACTTTCTTATTACGTAAACAATATGTTTGTACACCATCCGTTGGTAAGTATGCACATAGTTCTGCTTGACGAACATAAGCCTTTAAGTAAGCAGCAGCTGAAGCTTCTTTATCAGCTGTATAAGCACCTGCAGCTAAGTATGAATCTAATTCATCATCTTTTAAACGAGCAAAGTTATTTACGCCTTGTGATTGAATAAAGTAATCAACGCCTGTATCTTCAGGGCTTGTAAAAGAGTTTCCTAAATAAGATACATCCCAATCACCAACAGCTGAATCATCACCTACAGTTGAAATAACTGTATTAAATTCCATTGTGTTTGCCTTGAAGTCGACACCAAGTTCGCCCCATTGTTTTTGTAACATAGGAATCATTGTATCCATCGCATCTTTTTCTTTTATAGCCAAGAACTTAATGCTTAATTTTTGACCATTCTTTTCACGAATACCATCACTACCAACAGTCCATCCCGCATCGTCTAAAATTTGTTTTGCCTTTTCTACATCATAATCATAGTAAGTAGCCCCATCAACTTTTTCTTCACCACGAACATATGCACTATTTTCGCCAGATACTGGGTTACCAAACAAGCCTGGTACATATGCCAATTTGGCATCTTTATCATCTAATTTATAATAGCTTGCGATATAGGCTTCACGATCAAATCCATAAGCCAAAGCCTGACGTACTGCCTGATCTTGACATGCCCCTGCAGCTGTATTCATAAACAAGAAGTCTTCACGATCACTTGGATACGAATCCATAGTCAAACCTTTATCTTTGTCCTTGGCTACTGTGTTGATTTTATTCGCATCTACTACATCTGGAATATAATCGACAGTTCCATTTTCCAATTCTTTGATTTCAGTCGAAGTCTCTGTTTTCTTGATCATAATCTTAGAAATCTGATATTCTCCATCTTTGGCTTCAAAATTTTCATTTCGATCCAATGAAGCTCCCTCTGTTTTAGAGAATGATTTTAATTTATAAGGACCTGTTCCAATAGGATTACTATTGTTCTTTTCAACATTCGAAGTTTTTCCCTTCTTATACTTCAATGTTTTTGCACTACAAATTTTTTGTATTCCCAAAGTCGATTCTGCATCGATTTTTGGTTTTGTCATGTGGAATACAACTGTATAATCGTCCGGTGTTTCAATACCAGATACTTCCTTTGCATCTCCATCATGATATTCGCTATATCCATTTAGGAAATCAACATTACTTGAAAAACGTCCTGTATAACTTGGGTCAGCCATAACGCTAAACGTTGCCTTTACATCTTTTGAAGTAAATTTAGATCCATCACTAAATTTAACACCTTTCTTCAATTTAAATGTCATTGTTGTTCCATCATCACTAATAGTAGGTAGTTCCTCTGCTAATTCTGGGACTAAATTGGCATCCTTGTCATATGCCAATAATCCTTGATATACCAAGTTAACTACATTGTGATCGTTTACCGTTTGATAATACATGGGAGAAAAATCTCCATTCATTTCTGTAAACAATCCAACTGTTAATGTTTGTTCTTTACCAGAACCTGATCCACCTGCAGAACATCCTGCAAGTACAAATGCCATACCTAGGGCACATACACTTCTCTTATTCATCATACTTCCTCTTCTCTTTCAGTAACTTATTATAATATTTTCTGTAACTATTTCAATTACTTTTTCATTTAATTTCTGTAACATCATAATTTACTTTACATAAAAGAAAAAAGCCTATCTTTTATGATAAGCTTCATATAATTCATTCTTTTTGCAAGCCATTTCTTTAGCAACTAAACCAATAGCTTCTTTTGTACGCATTCCAGATTCAATATACTCATCCACTTTCGTAATGGCTGTATACATATCAAATACAACTTCATCTTGTTTAAAGCCATCCATGACAATAACCATTTCGCCTTTACAAGTAGCCGCTACCTCTAACACTTCTTCAATGGTTCCACGAATATATTCTTCATGCACTTTTGTAAGTTCTCTAGCTAAACACATTTGACGATTTCCCAATACTTCCAACATATCTTGTAAAGTATCCTCAATACGATGAGGTGCTTCATAGAAAATAGTTGTATAAGGAATTGTTTTGATTTCTTCTAGCTGTTTCTTTCTTTTTGAACTCTTATTGTCTAAAAAGCCATAGAACAAATAGTGATAACAACTCAATCCACTCGCAACCAATGCATTCATAGCTGCGTTGGCACCTGAAACAGAAACCACATTAAATCCATGCGAAATGGTTTCTTGAACTAATTTCTGTCCTGGATCTGAAACCAAAGGGTAGCCTGCATCGGAAACTACCGCAACATTTTCGCCATTTTCTAATCGTTCAATGATTTTAGGAATACTGACCTGTTGATTATGTTCATGATGCGACATCAACATTGTATCAATTCCATATGCCATTAAAAGTTTTTTTGTGTTACGCGTATCCTCAGCTGCAATGACACTCACTTCTTTTAAAATATCCAAAGCTCTAGGTGTCATTTCCTGCAAGTTTCCAATAGGTGTAGGAACCAAATACAATGTGGAAACATCCGATTCAAAACTCTTCTGTCTAATCATCATTTAATTCCTTGTCTGGCCACAATTCTTTGAAATCCACAAACAAGACTTCTTCTTTGTTCTCTAACTTAGCCTGTTTTTGAAGAACGTTCATACTTGAAATACGATACTTCTTGTCTTTATATGTCACAGTTGAATTGATTTTTGGCAAATCCTTACGCATTCTTGTATATTCTTCATTTTCAAAACGCAAACAACACATTAGTTTTCCACACTGTCCACTCAACTTTTGAATATTCAATGCCAACAACTGGTTTTTAGCCATATTGATTGATACTGTATCAAAATCTGACATGAATCTTGAGCAGCAGCATTCCATACCGCAGTTTCCAATTCCACCGACAATTTTAGCTTTGTTTCTTGGACCCACTTGTCTTAATTCTATACGACAATGTAAGTGTTGTGCTAAATCTTTCAATAGTTGTCTAAAATCTACACGATCATCAGATACATATGTAAAAATAACTTTTGTACGATCCAATGTATATTCAGAACTAATCAAATGCATATCCAACTTCAAATTTGCGACACACTCGTGACAAATCTTCATAGCTTCTTTAGCTCTTTCTACATTTTCTTCTTTACACTTAATATCTTCTGTTGTTGCCTTACGCAATACCGGCTTGATATCTCCTTTTACTTTGGAAGCATCAAAATCAACGGTAGGGACACAAACCTTTCCTAATTCTTGTCCACGTACTGTTTCTACAACAACGATATCATTTGTATAGTATTTTACATTTGACCCGAAAGTGTAGGCTTTTTTTGATTCTTCAAACTGAATATAAACAATATATTTATATGTTACTTTTCCTTCTGTATTCACTAAATCACAGCCTTCCTAATATCATAATAAAGCTTATCCATAAATAAACCTAAATCGACTGGTCGATATAACATATCCATATTCTCAACCAAAATCGAATATAGTTTTACTTTTTTTTCTAAAGGTAAATTTACCCTATCATTTTTTACATAGAATAAAACCCATTGAATCCACAATTGTATCCAATCCTTATTCATGCGTTCAGACTTACTCACAAATACACCTGTCTGCATCTTTTCAATTTGTGCAAAAGAAGATGCATGCTCAATATATTCAAGTGCAACTTGTTTTAACTCTTCAAAATCAGGCAAAGACAACAATTCAATAGCCTTATCATACGTATATCCAGATTCGGCCAACATCTTCGCGTTTTCTTCACTTGTATTTTCAAGCAACAAGTGTTCACAGCTTTCCGGTTTAAAATGAATAGCCTGACACCTAGATTGAATAGTAGGTAATACATTGGATTTTTCATCCGCAATTAATATACCATAAATCCCTTCACTTGGCTCCTCTAAAAACTTCAACAAGCTATTTGAAGCATCTGGCGTAGCCTTATCATAATGATCTAGAATATAGATTCGAGCATTTTGTCTTCCTGCACTCGTTGATTCAAAAAACGCCTGTAAATCCACTATATCTTTCTTTTTAATACGATCATTCGATACAATCATGTAATCTAAAGATTCTTCATTCTCTATCCGCTTACAGCTTTCACATTCTTGACACGCAAAACCATCAACATCTGTATGTTCGCACACAATACTTTGTGCAAATAAGATGGCTGTTTCTAATTTACTTGAACCTTTTGGTCCGTGAAATAAATAGGCATTCGCAACTCTTTTGTTTTTTAGAGCATTTGACAATGTCTGATAAACGATTGGCTGTGCTTTTTTTAGATACTCTTTATTCATATTCTTTGATTACCTTTAAGACACCTTCCATAGCACTTTTTAAAACCTCTTCCTTACAAGGCTCGGCATCAATCACTTCAATACGCTCTGGATACATGGATACTAATGTTTCATAACCTTGACGCACAGCTTTATGGAATGAACTTTCTTCTTGGTCCAAACGATTCAAGTCGCCACGAAGATTCATACGTTTTTTACCCGTTTCTACACTAACGGATAAAAATAGAGTCTTTTCAGGCATACATCCATCAATCGCAAACTGATTGATATCCCATACTTCTTTTAAACCTATGCCTCGTGCAATTCCTTGGTATGCCAGACTTGAATCAATGAAGCGATCACACAATACGATCTTCTTATTTTCCAATGCTGGAAGAACAACTTCTTTTAAATGTTGTCTACGACTTGCCGCATATAATAATGCTTCTGTACGATCATCCATTTCTGTATTGTTTACATCTAATAATATATTACGAATGGATTCTGCAATCTTGCTTCCGCCTGGCTCACGAGTATAAATGCAGTCGTATCCCATTTTAATCAATTCTTCTTGTACCGCTTTACATACGGTTGTTTTTCCTGATCCATCATTTCCTTCAAATGTTATAAATACACCTTGTTTCATATTTTTCCTCACCATATATATTCAATAATTATTATTTTCTAATATCTATTCCTCATTTAAACATAGCGTTCTTCGGTTTTCAAGTGATTATTAACATCATATTTTACGGTTTTCAAATATAATTAGGCATCAAAAAACACAGTTTTCAAAAAAATACCCATAAGCATTCAACTTATGGGTATTCCTTAATTATAATGTTTTTCCCGTCAACATTGTGTAAGCTTGAAGATATTTTTCAATTGTCTTATCCACAATCTCTTGAGGAAGTGTCCAGTCATTACCTGGATTTGCCTTTAGCCAGTCACGCGCAAATTGTTTGTCAAATGATGGTTGCGAATGACCCGCTTCATATCCGTCTGCAGGCCAGAAACGAGAACTATCAGGAGTTAACATTTCATCGCCAATAACGATATTACCATTTTCGTCTAAACCAAATTCAAATTTTGTATCCGCAATAATAATTCCTTTGCTTAAAGCATACTCAGCACATTTTTTATATAAAGCGATTGTGCAATCTTTGATCTTAGTTGCATATTCTTCACCATGTCCTGGGAAGTATTTTTCTAAGTGCGCAATACTTTGTTCAAAAGAAATGTTTTCATCGTGATCACCAATTTCAGCCTTTGTACTAGGTGTATAAATTGGTTCTGGAAGTTGTTGTGATTCTTGTAATCCTTCTGGAAGTTCAATGCCACAAACCTTTCCTGTTTCTTGGTAGCTAGCCCATCCACTACCTGTGATGTAACCACGAACAATACATTCGATTGGAAGCATGTTCAATTTACGGCATAACATTGATTTTCCTTCAAATTTTTCTTGTTGGAAATATTCCGGCATATCCTTTGTATCCACACTAATCATGTGGTTTGGTAAGATATCACTTGTGTAGTCAAACCAGAATTTTGACATCTGTGTTAAAACAGTTCCTTTTTTTGTAACCTCATTGTTTAGAATTACATCAAAACAACTGATACGATCTGTCGCAACCATAATAAGGTTGTCCCCATTGTCATAAATTTCACGTACTTTTCCTTCTTTAATTGGTTTTAATTCCTGCATCTCGAATCTCCTTTTCTGCGTACAAGACAAAGATACAACTAAAACAAATTTAACACAATATGAAAATAAGGAAATCCTAAGATTTCCTTACAAATTTTTAACATTTAATGCACGAATCGCATTTAATACGGCAATAATCATAACGCCAACGTCCGCAAAAATCGCAACCCACATATTCGCAATACCGATGGCACCTAAAATCAAACAAACGAGTTTAATACCAATCGCAAAATAAATATTCTCATATACAATATGAATACACTTTTTTGCAATCTTAATGGCTTTAGAAATCTTTAATGGATCATCATCCATTAATACAATATCCGCCGCCTCAATAGCTGCATCACTGCCTAAAGCACCCATCGCAATACCAATATCAGCTCTTGATAATACAGGAGCATCATTGATTCCATCTCCAACAAAGGCAAGATTTTCTTTCGATTGCTTCAAAGATAACAACTCTTCAACTTTATTCACCTTGTCTTGAGGCAATAATTCCGAATACACTTTATCAATATGTAATTCAGAAGCCACTTTATCTGCCACACTTTTTACATCCCCAGTCAACATGACTGTTTGTTTAATGCCAGCCTTCTTTAATGCTTCAATAGCCTCTTTGGCATGTGGCTTCAACATATCCGAAATCACAATGTGACCTGCATATTTGCCATCAATAGCCATATGTACAATGGTTCCTACAGAATGACATTCTTGATAAGGAATATTATACATCTTCATTAATTTATCATTACCTGCAAGTACTTGCACTCCATCCATTACAGCTTTAACACCATGACCACTTATTTCTTCTACATTTTCAATACGAGATTTATCAATGGTATTTCCATACGCCTTTAATAAACTTTTCGAAATAGGATGCGTCGAATAACTTTCAGCCATTGCCGCATACTCTAATAATTTCTCTTCTGGAATAGTCGCATGATGAATGCCTGCCACCTCAAATACACCTTGTGTCATTGTACCTGTTTTATCAAATACAACATATTTACAGGATGCCAAAGCCTCTAAATAGTTCGATCCTTTAACCAAAACGCCCTGATTGCTGGCGCCACCAATTCCGGCAAAGAAACTCAAAGGAATACTGATTACCAATGCACATGGACAAGAAATAACTAAGAATGTTAAGGCACGATATAGCCATGTACCAAAGTCAGCAGGATTTGACATAATCAAATTGAATACAGGTGGAAGTAAAAACAATGCCAAAGCACTATAACATACGGCTGGCGTATAAATTCTCGCAAAACGGGAAATAAACGCTTCTGAACGAGATTTCTTACTTGACGCATTTTCAACCAAATCCAAAATTTTTGATACAGTGGATTCCCCAAATTCTTTTGTTGTCCTAATTTTTAATAAGCCAGTCATATTGATGCAGCCACTGATTACTTCATCATTTTCACTCACTTCTCTAGGCAAGCTTTCCCCTGTTAAAGCCGCTGTATTTAGAGTAGAACTTCCTTCAACCACAATTCCATCAATAGCCACTTTTTCACCAGGTTTAACCACAATAATTGTACCAATCTCAACTTCATCCGGATCTACTTGTTCAAGATTTCCATCCTCATCTTCAACATTGGCATAATCCGGACGAATATCCATTAATTCCGTAATGTTTTTGCGACTCTTACCTACCGCATAACTCTGGAACCATTCCCCAATCTGATAGAACAACATAACAGCTGTTGCCTCATCAAAAGATTTCAAACCAATAGCGCCTACTGTTGCGACAGCCATCAAAAAATTCTCATCAAATACCTGACGATTTCTAATTCCTTTAAAAGCCTTAAGAAGAATATCATAACCAATTTCTAGATAGGCCACTAGAAACAAAGGAATTTCAATATATTCGGGTAGTTTTGCGACCTTAATTATAATAAAAAGAATACTCGCAACAATGATTCGCTTTAACATCTTTTTCTGTTTCTTGTTCATACTTATCTCTACCTCTCCAAAAACATTAATTGTTCAATCATTCAACTATAATAATTGAAAAATAGAGATGCTTTCGCATCTTACTTTTCATTAAAAGAAAATTTCGCAATCATCTTCTACTTTTTTACAATTTTCTAAAACACGAGCCATGACTTCTTTAGGTTGAACTCCATCTTCAAATTCAACATTCATCTTTAACATCATGAAGTTTACAACCGCATTCTTTACACCTTCTGTATTATTAGCAGCTACTTCCATTTTGTTTGCACAGTTTGCGCAATCTACATCAATCTTATAACTCTTTTTCATATTATTTTCCTCCACATTTGAATAGTTGAACATATATTCAACTTTTTACACTTTCATTATATAGGATTCATACATGATGTCAATAACTTTTTGACAATTGTTCAATCATTCAACTATAATAAATAAAAAAGGAGAACTTATGATTGGTACACATTGTGACTGCAAGCCTAAAAATACAGAATTAGTACAAGAAGTAAAAGAAAACATGCCGGCCTTTGATGAAATTATGAACCTATCAGATTTCTTTAAAGTGATGGGAGATAGTACACGCCTTCAGCTTTTATTATCCCTTCAACAAAGCGAAATGTGCGTATCGGATTTAGCCAACGTACTCGATATGACGAAATCTGCCGTATCACATCAATTAAAGGCACTACGCCTTTCTAAACTCATCAAATCTAGAAAAGAAGGAAAGACAGTCTACTATTCATTAGATGATGAACATATTGAAACCATTCTAGGCATGGCTTTTGATCATACAAAGGAACATTAAGAGGAAGATCGATTCTTCCTTTTTTTATGCCCTTTTTTCTAAAATTCAAACGCAAAACAAAGTCGATTATGTAATTGAGACATGTGTATCATATATGCAAAATATACAAAAATTTGTCATATAAAGCAGATAACGTTTACATTGATAAAAAGACTTGAATTTCGAAATTATGAGAACTAAAATACCTTCTTATAGAAAAACGAATTTTGTCTTAATTCGTAAATTCACGGATTATCTCCATCGTTTTTTTATGGTTTTGAAAGGAGGAGCTATGGAAGAGTTCACAAAAGAACTACTCGACCAGTTAAACGTCGACACTGCGTTTACTATCGGTCCCTTTGCGATTAGTGAATCGGTTGTCATCACGTGGGTTGTCATGGCCATACTTGTTTTACTTTCTGCTTGGTTAACTCGAGGACTCAAAGTTCATAATCCAGGCAAAAAACAAATCGTAGCGGAAAGTATTGTCATATGGCTAGATAAATTCACAATTTCCATGCTTGGTGAAAATGCCAAAGAATATTCTACATACATTTCAACCATCCTATTATATATAGGACTTGCGAATATCATTGGCATCTTTGGTATGAAACCCCCAACCAAAGATATGAATGTCACTATCGCATTAGCACTTATGAGTATTGTATTAATTGAAGTTAGTGGTATACGAGCAAAAGGATTGAAAGGCTGGATCAAAAGCTTTACTCAGCCTGTCGCTGTGGTTACACCCATCAATATTCTTGAGGTCTTTACACGTCCTTTATCCCTATGCATGCGTCTATTTGGTAATGTCATTGGTGCATTCGTCATTATGGAAATGATCAAAATGGTCGTTCCCGTCTTTATACCTACTGTATTTAGCTTGTACTTTGATTTCTTTGATGGATTCATTCAAGCTTATGTATTCGTCTTTTTAACATCACTATTTATCGCAGAAGCGACAGAAACAGAATAAATTAGGAGGAAATAAAAATGAGTTTAACAGCAATCGGAGTTGGAATGGCAGCACTTGCCGTTATTGGTGGAGGATTAGGTATTGGTTTTGCGACAAGCAGTGCCGTAAAAGCCATCGCCCAGCAGCCAGAAGCTCACGGAAAAATTCGTAGTACCTTATTAATTGGTGCAGCTTTAGCTGAAGCAACAGCCATCTACGGATTTGTATTAGGTATTCTAATCATCTTAATGGTGAAATAGGTGGGATAATCTATGTTAAGAATTGATTCCAATATTCTTTGGATAATCATCAACCTACTTATCTTATATGCACTGATGAAGCATTTTCTATTTCAACCAGTACATGACATTCTTGAAAAAAGAAAACAAGAAATAGAATCTGATTTTGCCTTGGCAAATCAAAAGAAACAAGAAGCTCTTGAATCAAAAAATAAAGCAGATCAACAGCTTGCAAATATGCAGACAATTTGTGATGGCATGCTAGCGGATGCAAAAGAAAAAGCCAGCCTTGAATATGAACAAATTATTGCAGATGCAAACAAGAAATCCGATGAAATGATTGAACAAGCTCGCACCAAAACGATTGAAGCGGCCAATGAGGAAAAGGCAAAAGCTAAATCTGAAATTGCGGATTTGATTAATAAAGCGGCTGATAAAATCACAAACACAAAAAGCGATGAAAAACTATATGATGATTTTTTAAAGGAAATGAAATAAATGAACAACGAAAATTTAAACGCAACCTTACGCTGTGTAACAAGGCCTAGTGCAGCGCAAGAAGAAAAAATAAAGACATTCCTTAAAAATAAATACCAGGCCGAAAATATTACACTAACCATCTCTATTGATCCAAGTGTACGTGGAGGCTTTATTCTAAGCGCAAACAACGATGAATACGATTGGTCTACGCGTTCTCGCCAACAACAGCTTCAAGAACAAATTCAAGCTGCCAGGGATCAAGCCATTCAAATGAAAAAAGATGGAACACTTATGTCCATTTTAAAAGAGGCTATCGAACAATTCGAAGCCACTTCCCAAGAAAATGAAGTTGGCTATGTCGAAACAATTGGAGATGGTATCGCAACCATTTCGGGACTAGATCATGCGATGTATGGAGAAGTTGTTGTTTTTGAGAATGGTACAAAAGGAATGGTACTCGATATCACAACCGAAAACATCGGTGTTATTCTATTTGATACAGAAGGTACTATTGGTCAAGGTACAAAGGTTTCTCGAACAAAAAAACAAGCAGGTATGCCAGTCAGCTCTAATTTTCTAGGACGTGTCGTGGATCCACTTGGAAATCCAATTGATGGACTTGGTCCTATTGAAGCCGCTGAAATGCGTCCTATCGAAGAACCCGCCCCAAACATTATTGATCGTAAACCTGTCACAACCCCTATGGAAACCGGTATTCTATCCATCGATTCTATGTTTCCTATTGGAAGGGGACAGCGTGAATTAATCATTGGGGATCGTCAAACGGGTAAAACTTCAATCGCATTAGATACTATACTAAATCAAAAAGGAAAAGACTGTATTTGTATTTATGTCTCTATTGCCCAAAAAGCAAGTACAGTGGCTAACCTAGTCAATACATTAAAGAAAAATGATGCGATGGGATATACCGTTATTGTAAACTCTACGGCTGCCGATTCAGCCAGCCTGCAATATATTGCTCCTTATTCTGCGACTTCTCTAGCTGAATACTTTATGCATCAAGGCAAAGACGTACTTATTGTCTACGATGATTTAAGCAAGCATGCCGTTGCCTATCGTACGATCTCCTTATTACTAGGAAGATCTCCAGGACGTGAAGCCTATCCAGGTGATGTATTCTATTTACATTCTAGACTACTAGAACGTTCTTCTAGATTAAATTCAGGAGGATCCATCACAGCTCTTCCAATCATCGAAACCCAAGATGGAGATGTAAGTGCATATATTCCAACCAACGTTATTTCAATTACCGATGGTCAAATCTTCTTGGAAAGTGATTTATTCTTTGAAGGACAACGACCTGCTGTTAATGTTGGATTATCTGTTAGTCGTGTCGGTGGTGCCGCTCAAACTAAAGCCATGAAAAAGGCATCTGGATCTTTACGTATCAATTTAGCTCAATACCGTGAAATGAAGGAGTTTACACAATTTGCCTCCGATTTAGATGATGCGACAAAACGACAACTTCAACACGGACAAGTACTTATGGAACTTTTGAAACAACCTTTAAACCACCCTATGTCACATGCAGACATGGTTATTATTCTAGTAGTTGCAGACGCAGGAATTCTAGATGATTTGAATTCAAAACAAATCAAAAAAGAAGAAACAAAATTATTAGATTGGTTTAATGAAAATCACAGTGAAATCAGTCGTGAGATCAATACAACTAAAAAACTGGATGATAATTTAAAAACAAGAATCATTACACTAGCTAAACAATATAGAGGACAAGAATAATGTCACAAATCCGAGAAATCAAAGATCGAATGAATGGTATTCAATCGACTATGAAGATCACAAAAGCCATGTATATGATTTCTTCAACCAAAATGAATACGGCCAAACAAAAAGCCGCAAATACCGATCCTTATTTTTACTCATTACGAAAACAGATTTTGACAATCCTTCAAAATCTTCCTGATCACTTTGAGCATCCTTACTTAGATAGTCGAGAATATATTGATGAAAAACATCAAAATAAGGCCATCATATGTGTTACTGGAGATAAGGGGTTGGCCGGTGCCTACAACCTTAATGTTTTAAAGCTCACTGAACAAATCATTAAGGCTCACCCAAACTATAAGCTCTATATGATTGGAGAAGTTGGAAGACAATACTTTTTAAAACGACACATTCCGGTTGAAGAAAGTTTTTTATATACAGCGCAAAATCCAACTTTGAGTCGTGCAAGATCCATTTCGAGTAAAATGCTTGAACTGTATGCTGAAAAAACAATCGATGAAGTATTAATTATCTATACACGTATGGATCAACACAATCAATTTACGGTCGATGTTGAACAGTTACTTCCTTTGTATCGTTTAAATCAGGAAGTTGAAGTTGGTGGACAAACCATTCACTCCATTCAGTTGGAGCCAAGCCCTGCTGAATTATTAAACATTGTCATCCCTGATTATTTATCTGGATTTATTTATAGTGCCCTTGTTGAATCTTATGCATCTGAAAACTTTGCGCGTATGCAGGCAATGGATTCAGCAAATAAAAACGGTGAAGAATTATTAAACAGTTTATCTTTACAATACAATCGTCAAAGACAAGCAAAAATCACACAAGAAATAACAGAGGTTGCAGCTGGTGCCAAAGCTAGAAGGCAACAGCTGCAAAAGAAGAAAAGGAGTCAATCCACATGCAAATAGGAAAAATCACACAAGTTATGGGCCCTGTTGTAGACGTACATTTTGATGAAACGCCACTTCCATATATTCAAACCGCTTTGCAGGTTGATAACCACGGCAAAAAAGTTGTAATGGAAGTTATGCAGCACATTGGAACCGATACAGTTCGTTGTATCATGTTATCGCCTAGTGAAGGCTTACAAAAAGATATGCCTGTCTTATCTACAGGAATGGGCATTGAAATTCCAGTTGGAACACAAAATTTAGGTCGTTTGTTTAATGTTTTGGGAGATACAATCGATGGAAAAGAAGCGATTGATACAGATACATATTGGCCTATTCACAGAAAACCACCAAAATTTGAAGATCAATCTCCTGTCACAGAAGTTCTTGAAACAGGAATCAAAGTTATTGACTTATTAGCACCATATGCCAAAGGTGGAAAGATTGGATTGTTTGGGGGTGCCGGCGTTGGAAAAACCGTACTGATCCAAGAATTAATTCGAAATATTGCCAGTGAGCATGGAGGCTATTCCATCTTTACAGGTGTTGGAGAAAGAAGTCGTGAAGGAAACGACTTATATACTGAAATGAGTGAATCTGGTGTAATCAAGAACACTGCACTTGTCTTTGGACAAATGAATGAAAGTCCAGGAGCCAGAATGCGTGTTGCCGAAACCGGATTGACTATGGCCGAATATTTCCGTGATGTTGAACATAAAGACGTTTTATTATTTATCGACAACATCTTCCGTTTTGTACAAGCTGGATCAGAAGTTTCTTCTTTACTTGGACGTATGCCATCCGCCGTTGGTTACCAACCTACTTTAGCGAATGAAATGGGACAACTTCAAGAACGTATTTCTTCCACAAAAAACGGATCCGTTACTAGTGTACAAGCTGTATACGTTCCTGCAGATGATTTAACTGACCCTGCTCCCGCAACAACATTCGAACATTTGGATGCGACAACCGTCTTATCTCGTAAAGTTGTTGAACAAGGTATTTATCCGGCTGTAGATCCACTTGAATCAAGTTCAAGAATTCTTCAACCCGATATTGTAGGTGAAGAACACTATGAAACAGCTCAACGTGTTTTACAATACCTTCAAAAATATAAAGAACTACAAGATATTATTGCCATTCTAGGAATGGATGAACTAAGTGATGAAGATAAAACCGTTGTAGCAAGAGCCCGTCGTTTACGTAACTTTATGGCTCAACCCTTTCACGTAGCTGAACAATTTACTTCAATTCCAGGAAAATATGTTCCTCTACAAGATACAATCAAAGGCTTTAAAGCAATCTTAGATGGAGAAATGGACGAATATCCTGAAAGTGCTTTTTTCAATGTAGGAACCATTGAAGAAGTCAAAGAAAAAGCGAAAGAAGTATAATCATGGAACTTTTTGATTTAAAAATCATGGCCAGTGATCACGTGTTTTATAATGGTAAAGCACAAGTATTAACGATACACACACCCAATGGAAGTAAACAATTTCTTGCACATCATGCCAAGACAATTTACGCGATAACGCCTGGGCTTTTAAAAATCCGAAAAGAAGATAATTCTGAGATTGAAGTTGTTAGTGGATTAGGATCCATGATCTTTTCAAACAACCAAGCCGAAGTTTTAGTCGATACATGTGAAACACAAGAAGAACTAGATGCAAGAAGAGCCAAAGAATCTTTAGAACGTGCTAAAGAAAGAATGAGACAGAAACAATCCATTCGTGAATATTATATGTCACAAGCCAGTATGGCAAGAGCCTTAGCTCGTTTACAATTTAAAGATAAACACATTAATTAATAAACACATAAAATAGCCTATACCTTTCATGAAGATATAGGCTTTTTTACTTTATATAAAGATCTTTTACATTTTTTCTGGCCTCAATTTAGTAAAATCATACACTTTTTCCGACCTCACCCATGAATTACAGAAATATATAAACTAAAAATTCAATCAAATAAAGAGATTTCTAGCTTAAAAGCTCTTTTTACATACAACATTTTATTTTTAATTTATACTTTATTTAAAGTAAATATTATAAACAACTGTCGAATAAATTCGAATTATTCATTGGCTTTTAAGCTTGAAACCATATCAATTGTTTTAATTTTTCTTGCCAACAACTTATTCATTACATACGAAACTAAAACGGTTCCTATGATTGCGTACACATAAGAAATCCATTCTACAACGGCTGGAAAATCATATGTCTCATTTAAAGCATTTGTATAAATATACGACAACATATAATAGCCTAGTGGCAAACCAATCACCATTCCCACCAACATGATCCATGTGTTTTGTTTGATAAAGATTTCTTTGATTTGTTTATCCTTAAAACCTAACACCTTTAAAGTCGCAAACTGATATTGTTTTTCAGTAAAAGATAACACACCCAAGTTATATAAGATGACACAGCCTAATAAGACCGCAAATACAATTAATAAAACCATCATCGACTTCATCGCTTCAAGCATACTCTCTACACCTTCTTGAATCGATTCAATACTGCTAATTTTAGAAACACCATCTATTTTTTTAGTCTTTTCATTTGTATAAATAGAATCTGGACGATATGTATATCCTAACTTTTCAAAATATTTCTTTGACATTGTGAATTGCTGCGTTTGCGGATCACGATTCAAGCCAATAACCTTACTTGTATGCCAAGAAGAATCTCCAGCCAAATGCCAAGTAACTTTGTCCCCTACTTGAATCCCATACTTTTCAGCTAGTTTTTCTGTTAAATAGATTCCATTTGATTGAACAGACATAACCTTCTCATTATGATCTGTGATATTTAATTTATCTTTTCCATCCAATACAAGCATCGATCTTGTTTCATTTTTCCCCTTATTTTTAAATTCAATCGCAACACTTTTACTTGTGGCATCTCCATACAAGTGAGTTAAATGATCATATTGTTCTTTTGTATAATCACTATTTAAACTAATTTTATATTGATATGTGTTGATCACTTTATATTCCCAATCCATATAAGATTCAATCGTATCCCACAAACCAAACGAACATACAAGTAACATTGTACATCCAATAATTCCAACACATGCTGCAATACTTCTTCCTTTATTGCGGGCTATATCTCGAATATTCCATCTTGTCGATAATTTACATTTATTAAATTTTACAGACCAATCCAAACTATTCGTTTTTACTTTTGGAACTTCTAAACGCAAAGCCTCACTCGCGGTTTCCTTTAGAATCTTTCTGGAAGAAAGATATGTGACTAAAGAAATCAAAGCTACAACCAAAACTGCTGTTTGAATCACAACCGGCAACAAAGCCGTATGTATATTTGGCATTTCAAAATAACTAGCTTCCATATCAATAAAGAATTGACCAATTGTAAAGTATCCAACCAGAACACCTAATATAGCCGCAATCAAGCTAATCATAAAGCCAAATCCAATATAATGGATATAGATTTTTCGATTTTTAAATCCAAGTGCTTTTAAAGTACCAATCTGCACTCTTTGTTGGCGAACAAAACGATTCATTGTACTCATTACACTTAAAATCGCAATCATTAAAAACAATCCCGTAAATACAGGTGCATAGGTTTGGCCTTCTTCTACTTCCGCTTGGTAACCTGCATATGAAAAAGAATTGTCACGATCTGTTACAGATAAAAAATTAAAATCCTTTTGAATCTCTTTTTTTACTGATGACACATTATTTTTCTTATCTACATCCACATAAGCCTTATTATATGTAACATCCACATGCATTGCGTCTTGAAAAGTATCAGCCGACATATATATAAAGCCATAGTTTTGATGTGTAGGAAAAATTTCTGTTGAATCCTTCACAAAATATACATGATCCGGTGTGTTTACTAACCCCTCAACTTTTAGCTTCAAAGTCTGTCCAGAAACATCCAACTTTAAAGTGTCTCCCACATGAATATTTAAATATTCTGCCAAATAACTATCAAACCACAACCCTTTTTTATTCGATGCATATTTTTCCCCTTTGATAACATACATTTTAGAAATGGTATTCTCTTCCAAAATATTTGTTTCTAAAGTTACATCTTTATACCCCTTTAATTTCGCATTCAAAACTAATGCTCGATTTACATCGCTTATATGATCCATAGACTTTAATTTCTCTAAATCCGAATCTGCAACATTTGTATTTGTGATCCATAAATCCTGCAAATTATATTCTTTATAATACTCTTTAGCACTTTCGTCCATGCCGTCCATATAGCCATGGATACCACTAAATGCCAACATTCCAATAAACACCATCAGAAAAATTGTAAAGAATTGTCCCTTATAATGCCAAAGATCACGATATAGTTTTCTTCTCAACATTACCAGTTCACCTCATTTATATTTTTAGGTTGTGCATTCACAACATTCTCAATAATTTTTCCATTCTTTAGACGAATCACACGATCTGCCACATCTGCAATCAACGCATTGTGCGTTACAATCACAACTGTATTGTCTTTTGTGCATTCGCGCAATAACTTTAAAATTTCTACTCCCGTATTTGAATCTAAAGCCCCAGTAGGTTCATCGCAAAGTAATAACTTTGGATTTTTCGCAATCGCACGCGCAATCGATACACGCTGTTGCTCCCCTCCACTTAATTGATTTGGAAACTTATTTTCTTGACCATTTAAACCTACCTTATTCAATATTTCAGTCGAATCCTTTGCATTTTTAACCACATCCCGAATCAAATCCACATTTTCCTTCACTGTCAGTGTCGGCAAAATATTATAAAACTGAAAAATAAACCCAATATTTTTAGCACGATAATCCGTTAATTCTTTTTCACTATACCCACTAATATCGAGCCCATCCATATATACTTTTCCATCAGTCACATGATCCATTCCACCCATAATATTTAAAAGTGTCGACTTACCCGCTCCACTTGGTCCTAAAATCACAACCATTTCATGTTGATCAATCGAAAAAGAAACATCATCCAATGCATAAAATGCTTTTTCTCCTACTTCATACTTTTTTGATACCCCATTAAATTCTATACATTTCTTCATAATCGTTCTCCTGTTAGTTACACCTAACTATATAGTTAGTATACTCTAACTTAAAGTGTTCCTCAAGAATAAATTACGCCAATAGCGATTAATAAGTTGTTTGATCTTTTCTTTCATGCTAAGATAAGGATACAAAAAAGAACATACAAATATGTAAGTTCTGGATAATTTTGTAGTAAAAACTACCTACAAACTTTGTGAGAGTTGGCGTAGGTAGTTTTTATATTGTTTATTGATTCATACAATAAGAAGCTAAATCACAGTGCCAATGTGAAATAGACATTAAATATACACATACAACATTATATTTTTCATATTCGCTTTATATAAAGCATAAATCTATATTTGCTGTTGAAGAAAAAAAGAACAAGATTTCTCTTGTCCTTAATTTAATTGATATCTACATTCTTGATTATTGACTAAATTCTTTAGACTTTCCAATGAACAATGCACCATATCATAAGACACTTGATCTGTATAAAAGGCTGCATGTGGTGTCACAATGACATTTGGATAGGCCTTTAATATCAATAAGTCTCTATTCTTGATGACATTATAATTATGGTCAATTCAAAAGAATCAATACCTGCCCCACGTGATGTATTGATCATTAATACGCCCTTTTTTATCTGTTTTTCACAATTTATTACAACCCCTTTCTTATGATATACTTCTAGTATGTGTACAAGCTTTCGATATACACCTAAAGTAGCCAAAGCCTTTGGTTTAGAAGAAAAAGACATTCATCCAAGTGACAAATGTCTTGTACTTACTCGAAACCAAAAGAAAATGGTGCCATTTGGGTATAAAACCAACAATTTAATTTTAAATGCTAGACAAGAAACACTTCTTGAAAAGCCTTTATTTAAAGATTCCATGCATTGTATTGTGCCTGCAGGAAGTTTCTACGAGTGGGATTTAGGTAAAAACAAAGTAGAATTTTATTGCGATCACATTCTCTATTTTGCAGGAATTCTTATTGATGATCACCTCGTCATTGTTACCACGGATGCCAATGCATATGTAAAACCTGTGCATTCTCGAATGCCAGTCATACTCGAAAAAGAAGATATTGATCCTTGGTTAAAGGATATTTCTAGAACTAAGGAAATCTTATCCAAACCAGGCATTGTGCTTCAAAAAAAGCAGCTACAAGAACCACTTTTCTAAAGGAGGCATTATGAATATTACAGAGTTTCAAAAATCTAGATTCGGACTTTTTATCCATTGGGGAATCTATTCCATTCCAGCACGAGGTGAATGGGTCAGAAGCAACGAAGAAATGAAAGAAGAAGATTATATTCCTTTTGCGAATGAATTTGATCCAGATTTATTTGATCCACACCAATGGGCTAAATTGGCTAAAGCAGCCGGTATGAAATATGCCGTAATGACTGCCAAACACCACGATGGATATTGTATGTTTGATACAAAGACTACAGATTGGAAGGCATCCAGAGATTATGTCAGAGAATTTTTAGATGCCTTTAGAGAAGAAGGCTTAAAAGTCGGTCTATATTATTCCCTACTTGATTGGCATCATCCAGACTATCCTCACTACAAAGATAGACATCATCCTGAAAGAAATAATCCAGAATACGATAAACCGATTTGTTTTTCAAACTATTTAAATTATATGCATACTCAAATCAAGGAATTACTTACAAACTATGGAAAGCTCGATATCATGTGGTTTGACTTTTCTTATGACAATATGACAAAAGATGTATGGGATGCCCATAAAATCGTAACAATGGCAAGAACCTACCAGCCAGACATGATCATCGACAATCGTTTAGAAGGAGATGGTGTACATCCTGGAACCATTATGGATGCACATCCTAGTTTTACAGCCGGTGATTTTACTTCACCTGAACAAATGATTCCTCCTCAAGGTTTACCTGTGCCTTGGGAAGCTTGCATCACTATGAATGAGCATTGGGGATATTGCGCTAAGGACACGAATTATAAATCTGCTAAGCTAATCATCCGTACTCTAGTTGAATGTGTATCCAAGGGTGGAAACATGATTTTAAATGTGGGGCCGGATGCTAGAGGACAATTTCCTAAAGAATCTATCCAAGTATTGAATGAAATCAGAGAATGGATGAAACTAAATGAAGCTTCTATTTATGGATGCACAAAATGTGAATTAGAAAAACCCGAATGGGGAAGATACACACAAAAGGGAAATAAAATTTATGCGCATATTTTAGATGAGAGTATTTTTGATATACCTGTTAAAATCAAAAAAGAAAAAATCCAAGGAATAAGAAGATTGTCTGATCATTCTCAAATCAAAATTCAAACGCCTTGGAACGCAGAAAGTTTTCCTGACTATACATTTATCCATATTGATTCCAATTCACACCAGTGTCCAGATCCAATTGACACAGTGATTGAAATCACATTAAGAGACTAGCTTAAATTTCGGCTAGTTTCTTTTACTATATAGATTGGTCTTTGTTTGCTTTCCATATAGTCTTTTGTCGTATATTGACCTAAAATAGCTACAAACAACATTTGAAGCCCGCTCAAAAACAGAATCAAACATACTAAATGAAACATGGACGTGACATGTACTAACAATCCAAACAAAGTCATTAAAATCGATGAAATCATAATGGCTGTTCCAATATTACCAATCCATACAATCGGTGCTGTAGAAAAGGAAAACATCCCTTCCATCGCATATGCGAATAGTTTTGAAAAATTCCATTTAGAATTACCGGCTGCTCGTTGTACATTATGAAATTCAATCCATTTTGTATCAAATCCTACAAAAGAAAATAATCCTTTCATATAGCGATTGTATTCTTTTAATTCTAGAATCGCATCCACCATTTGTCTTGACATCATACGAAAATCACCACAACCATCGCTCATATCCATTTTACACATCTTCTGCATCACCTTATAAAAAGTATGCGATAAGAAATTACGAATCTTACCTTCACCCGTACGATCCACTCTTTTTCCTGCACAACAATCGTAGCCTTCTTCACTAACCGCCTTATACATTTCTTTTAATAATACAGGAGGATGCTGCAAATCGGCATCCATGATCACAACATAATCGCCACTTGATTTCTTTAATCCTGCAAACATGGCAGCTTCTTTACCAAAGTTTCTAGAAAAAGAAACAAATTCACAACGATCATCCTTTAAGCTCAATGCTCTTAATATATCTTTGGTATGGTCCTTGGATCCATCATCCACAAACAACAATTCATAGGTGATTCCATCTATTTCATTCAATACTTCGCTTGTCTTTTTGTAAAACACGGAAAGAACTTCTTCTTCATTAAAACAAGGAACGACAACACTAATTTTGTTCATACAACATTTCCTCCTTCTTAGAAAATATATGAGATTTACATAAGAAATAATTGACTAAAACAGTAATCACACTGACTAAAATCTTAGATAATAAATTTGAAATATGTACGCCATCAATACAAATGGCCAATAGTAGATTTTCAACAAGTAATGTCATAAATCGAAGTCCAAAAAACTCGATACACTCTTTTTTCATATCATTACTTGAATGAAATACAACTTTACGGTTTGAAAAATACGCAAAAATAACGGCAACCAACCAAGCTAGACTATTGCTTGTCAGCCAATCGATTCCTATTTTTAAACAAATAAAATAAACAATATAATTCACAAGAGTTGTCATAACTCCCACAATTCCATAACTAATAAATTCTTTGACTTTTTCCATATCCAAAATCCTCCTATTATAATGAAAAGAACGCTTATACCCAGTCCTGCATTCTTAAATGGCGCATGAAATTGAATCATAATTGTATGGCTTCCTTTTTTGATTTTGCATCCCACAAAAGCCTTATTCACAATTTCAATATTCTGCTTTTTTCCATCAATATATATTTCATATCCCTTTTCATAAGGATATGAAGTTACAAGATAACCATCTTTAGATGTTGTTACTTTCCCCTTAAATATAGAAGTTGTCTTTAATGGTTTTACTTTAGTTACAACTCGCTCAAACACATTCATATCACATGTATAAACACGAATATTGGATATCTTATATTTTCCTTTGGATAAAGTAACATCAAATTGTTTCAATTCTTTTTTAGAAAGAATATACGTAAAATGTTTATTCCCATTTGGATACACAGAATGTTTTTTTGACAATGTATTCTTCATTCCATTTATCGATATAAAAACTTTTTTATTCGTATAATTCTTTATATCAAAATCAATACAAATAAGTTTATTTTTAGCATCAAAATCAATGGGTATTATTTTTTTCGTTTTCTTTTTGTTCTGAATCAAAATCGATTGATCTAAATTCTTTATAAGTTTCATCTTTGAGGCATAATCATTACTTGTTTCACCATTCACAATCGTGCGATTATAGATGGTATCCAAATTATATGGATAAAAGAGTTTATCAAACTCAGATTCACTCATCGTATCACTTGTGACATAGACCATTGGAAATACATTTTTATTCTTTAATAATTTATATTTTCCTTTACTATCTACTTCTTTATATCCATATAAATTAGAGTCTTTACTCAATACATTTTGAATCCCCATCATACTCAAATATAAATAATTCTCACTATCTGTTATGATTGTTCGATTGGATTGGGAAATCGGACTTTTTATAATGTCATAAATGAAAGTGTTATATAAAGAATTGCTTGTTGACGTATAACTTGATGCCTTCATTTCTTTTGGGTCATAGATACGATTGACACTATAACCCACCTGATCTAAATCAGCTGTTCGTTGATTCAAATCGTTTCTTTGCATCAATTTTTGTTTATCCTTAGAATACATTGAATTATATAGTTTTGAATCTAAGCACTGATTGTAATTTAATCCTGTAAAAACAATCATAGGTACAAGGGCATACATCATTAAACATTCTTTTTTATCCATAAAGTAATAGCCTATAAATACAAGTGAAATTAATAATCCAAGAAGCATTGTTTTGGTGCAAAGAAATAAACTAGCTAAAACAAGTAAACCCTTATTCAACTTTCTTTCTTGTAACCAATAGGAAAGGATCATAAGCACGAGTGGTAAACATAACACCAATATTTTTGTGCGTGCATATAAAGTTCCATTCAATATATAAGAGAACATCGGGGAAACAAACATTAAAATCAACAGAATCGATAGTTTCCTTGTCTTTTCAAATTGAATGCCTTGAAATAGGGCAATCCAGCTAATCACAGTCAATCCACATCCATAGCTATCATAGACAAGTCCTTTTAGAGTAAAGTTTGGAATTAATAAATCGAATAGGTTGGTTTGTACAACAGATTTATGATTGTTTAAAATCAAATATCCGGTTGGTAGCCATAAAATTGTAGCCATACCAACACCAATAAGAATCGGAATCAGAATATCTTTTATCGTATGGTTTTGATTATAATCATATAAAAGCAGAATCAATATCATGCCTGGCGTATAGAAATAGTTATGGAAAAGTGCCATACATACACATAGGCTAATCCATTGTCTTTTATTTTTATCTATTAAAATCATCGAAAGAAATAAAAAGGGAAGAATTTCTATAAACATGATTTGTTGGTGGGACTGAAAGAAGCAATTGGCGCATATGCAACATATGCTTGAAAAAAAACGAATCGAATCTTTGTATCCTTTATTTCTTAGCCAGCAATAACATAGTCCTCCTGTAAATGACCATAGAAGTGTTGCATAACCTATAATAAAGAAATGTATTGGAATATTTGGAAATAAATAAGAAACTAAAACGTCTGGCCTTAATAGTCCATAATATGAAAAACTAAAGGCATTGGTTTGTCCTTGAAGATTCGCAAAACTATCTGGAAGTAATTGTTGGGTCTGTCGAAAATAGTCTGCCAAAGATATATGTTGGGATAACCAATCTAACTTTGATCCATACATGGAATATGTGGATACACAGAGTACAAATAAAATGGGTAATATAAATAGTATTGTAATGTAAAACGTATCTCTCTTTTTCATGGTTTTACTATACAAAATAAATCTTAAGTATCGACAAAAGGAAATATTAAACTTTCCTAAATATATTAAGAAGATTTAAGAAATGCATAAGTAGAGTGTTAAGAAATGTTTGATAGAATTTTTTTGGTGATGAAAATGAAAAAGTTATTATTATGCATCTTAAGTTTAATGCTTTGTCTAAATACATCCGTAATTCATGCCCAAGAGCCTGCATCTTTAATGATTGTGGCCCATCCGGATGATGAAACAATTTGGGGTGGATCTCATTTAATCAATGGAAATTATACGGTTTTATGTATTACAAATGGAAACAATAAAAAACGGAAAAAAGAGTTTATGAAGGTAATGGAGAAGACACATTCTAAAGGAATTATTTTATCTTTTCCAGATAAGACAAAGGGGAAGCGTGATAACTGGAAGTCTTGTAAAAAGGATATTCAAAGAGAGATAAAAAAAGAAATCGATTCCAAAGACTGGAACAAAATTGTAACGCATAATCCAGATGGAGAATATGGGCATATTCATCATAAAAAGGTATCTAAGTATGTTACTATGATTTTAGAAAAAGAAGATAAAACAAATCAGCTTGTATATTTTGGTAAGTATACATCAAAGAAAAACAAGGCGGATTTAAAGAATGAAAAGAAATTATCCAAAAAAGATTATGATAAGAAATTGGATATCATTCCATTGTATTCTTCGCAATCGAAAGTGATGGATCATTTACATCATATGTTGCCTTATGAAAATTGGAAACCCTATCGTAATTGGGGTAAAATAGAATAAAAGAAAGGGATGTGAACATGCAGACGCGTATTTTAGTGGCGGATGACAATGCAGAAATCCGTGAAATATTAAGAATTTTATTAACTGGCGAAGGCTATAAAGTGATTGAAGCCAAAGATGGAAATGAAGTCCTTCAATTATTTGATCCTTCCATCGATTTAATCGTCCTTGATATTATGATGCCGAATATGAATGGTTACCAGACTTGTTTAAAGCTTCGTGAAACAAGCAATGTCCCTATCTTATTTTTAACAGCCAAAGGATTAGATTCGGATAAGACGCTTGGTTTTTCAAGTGGTGCCGATGACTATTTGGCAAAGCCTTTTTCTTATAGTGAATTAACGGCAAGAGTCAAAGCTTTACTTCGTCGTTATCAAGTTTATAAGGGTAAAAAAGAAGAAATATTTCTTGATACAGAAAAAGATTTAAGTATGGATGGTCTTACTTTGCGTTATGCCCAACAAAATGCAGAGGTCAATGGAAAGGAAGTTGAATTAACGGATATTGAATTTAATATTTTGAGTACGTTGATGAAGAATCCTAAACAAATTTTTTCAGCTGAACAATTGTATGAAAAAGCATGGAATGAGCCGTATTATTATTCGGCAAATAATACAATCATGGTTCATATTCGTAATCTTAGAAAGAAAATCGAGAAGGATCCCGCCAATCCAGTATACATAAAAACAATTTGGGGAAAGGGGTATCGTTTTGAATAAAAAAATAACAAGACTGTATCTTTCCCTTCTTGTTTTTTTATTGAGTTTTTTCGCAATATATTCTCAAAGATTTGTCGTATACGATTATTTAAATACTCATTATAAGTATTCGGATACTTTATCTAAAGAAAAAATAAAAGATGCGAAGGCTTATTTAGATGAACAAGAACAAGTGGATTTTATGAACCACACTCAAATTCGTAAAGATTTAAATCAATTATTAAAAAAGGGAAGTTATCAAGTCATTTTATATAAAACAAAATCAAATAAACCAGATGATAAAGTCATCGATTCTATACTTTCGTTTTGTGGCCGTACTCCTTTAAAAAATGCACAAAAGTATAATATTTTTATAAAGAGTTCAAGTAAAATGAGTTGTATTGAGTGGTATCCATCTTTCACGAATTATTATCATTCTTATCGTATTTTCGACTGTATTTTAAGTCTTATTATAACAATTCTTTTTTATTTACTTTTAAAAAATCTTAAACCACTCCGTTCAAAGAAAAACGTCTTCTATTCCTTATCCAGTCGTATGATGTTCTCTTTTCTTTGTGCAACATTGTTGGTATTAACTTCTTTTTCATTTCTATATTTAAATCGCAGTGCTGTCTTTGAGTTTTTAATGGATACTTTTTATCAATCGGAAGATTATTCTTCTTATGTAAAGAAATTAGAAAAACAACTCCAAAATTTTGATTTAACGAAAGAAAACAAAAAAGTCATCAATCATATATTAAAAGAAAATGCACTCAATCATGCGTATGTGGAATTATATGATCAGGATGGAATCTATTTTACGGACAAATCTCCTTTAAGCAGCAATAATTTATTGTTGTTATATAGTTTTGATGATTTGGATGTCTTGGAAGCCCCGTTGTACTATGATTATCCAATACATTTTAAAAACCAATCCGTTTATTTATATATCACTTCTTTTCCAATGATTCCATTCCAAATTCCTTATATCATTCTTTCACTTTTGATTTCTTTCTCTTTTTATTTAATTATCCTACAAAGTTTTATTCGTAAACGAATTCAGTCCATTCAAAATTTACAAGAAGATGTGTTTACTTTAGCGATTGGAGATTGGAATCATGAAATCAAAGTAAGTGATAAAGATGAGATTGGACGTTTAGCCCAGGACTTGAATCAAATGCGCATTGCCTTTCTACAAACAATGGACAATGAACAGCAGGCTCGTGTTGCGAATAAAGAATTAATTTCTTCTTTATCCCATGATTTAAGAACTCCACTAACAACATTAAAGGGATACCTTGAAATCATGAATTTAAAAAAAGATGATATTAAATTTCGTGATCAATATCTTCAAAAATGTTTAGATAAGGTTGAAGAAATCACATATCTTTCCAATAAAATGTTTGAGTATTCTCTTGTCTTTTCAACAGAATATAATTCGGATTTATCGAATATTCCTGTTCAAAAGCTCATCGATACATTGGTAGATCATATTCAGTATTTAAGAGAAATGGATCTTCATATTTTATATGAACCTCTACAAACTTCTCTATCTATGGATGCGAATTTTGCGATAATTCAAAGAATATTAAATAATGTATTCTCGAATATTCAAAAATATTGTGATCCTTGGAAAGATATTGTGATTCAAACAACGATTGAAGAAGATCAATTAAAAATGAGTTTTACGAATTCAATCAATCATCATTTGGATAAAGTCGAAAGTAATGGAATTGGTTTGAAGAGTGTTAAAAAAATGATAAAAATCCATCATGGTACTTTCTATCAAGACGAAACAAATGATCTATTTACTATTATATTAACTTTCCCTATTCATCAATAGTTTTACCTAAGAAGCAAATATAATTGCTTCTTTTTTTTGTTCGATTATAATTAGATTGATATTGAAAGGACTGTTTTAATATGAATAAAGAGTTGATTGAAGAACTAAAAGCACAGGATTTTAATGTAGTAGCTGTATCTAAAACGCGTACAAAGGAAGAAATTGATGAAGTCGCAAAAATGGGTCTAACTACTTTTGGAGAAAATCGTGTACAGGAATTTATAGATAAGTATGATCCAAAATATACTTGGCACATTATTGGGCATCTACAGACAAATAAAGTGAAGTATATTATTGGAAAGGTTGATGTGATTGAAAGTTTGGATTCATTAAAACTTGCTGAAGAAATTGAAAAACAGGCGAATAAACATGGCATCATTCAAAAGGTATTGGTAGAACTAAAAATTTCGGAAGATCCAAACAAAACGGGATATCCTTTTAAGGATGCTAAAAACTTTATTTCTCAATTGCAAGAATTTAAACATATTCAAATTAAAGGAATTATGTGTGTTGCTTCAAAAACAGAGGATCAAGCATTAGTAGAATCTGAATTTGAACAGATGCACACCCTTTATTTAGAGCTAAAAGAGCAATATCTAGATATAGACACTTTATCCATGGGTATGTCTCAAGATTATAAGTTAGCAGTTAAGCACGGTTCGAATACAGTTCGAATTGGACGCGCAATTTTTGAATAATTTTTTAAACAGTGCTATACTAATCCCATGCAAAATTCAAAGAAAAGAAAGTTGAAACCACAAAACCTACTTATTGTTTTGGCATGTATATGTTTGATTATAGGAACTTTCGTAGTTTTATTATCCAATCGCTCAACTTCTAATTCAGATTCAAAGACAAAAACAGTCAATAAACATTACGAAACGATTGCGACTGTCATGATTGATGCTGGACATGGTGGTTATGATGGGGGAACCGTTGCAGAAGATGGTACTACCGAAAAAGATTTAACTTTGGCTTTAGCTTTAGAAACAGGTAAACAACTAAAAAAACTAAATCCAGAAATCAAAGTTGTCTATACTCGTACAAGCGATAAAGTAACGTGGTCAGAAGATGAAACAGAGGATTTAAAAGCGAGAGTTAAGATGGCAAAAAAAGAAAAAGCCGATTATTTCTTCTCATTCCATATCAATTCAAATGAAGATCCTACTTGTTCTGGATATGTTTCTTATATTCGTCAAGACGATAAAGCAAGTGAACAGATCACAGAATATATATGTAAAAACTTATCTGGTTTAGATTGGACACATGACCGTGGTACCCTTACAACTGAATTTTATCCTCTACATGTGGTTGACGAGCAAAAAATCCCAGCCATATTATTTGAAGCTGGTTTTAGTACGAATACCAAGGAAATACAAAAGCTTAAAAATCCAACAAATCAAAAGAAGGTTGCCCAGGCTATTGCGAAGGCTTTCAACAAATATATTACTGAAAACAAATAAAGGATGTTTACTACGCACATGTAGTTAAACAGAATATATAAAATTGGATAGGGATAAATCAACCTTTAAAAGTCATAGGGATTTTTGCTCTGAGAAAGAGATAACCTTTAAACACTTGTAGGGTGAACTTTTCCTATCTTTTTGTTACAGTATTTTTAGAAGGGATTGGACGTAAATAAAAGAAGGTAGAAATCCTTCACCGACCAAAGTTGCGATTTCTACCCGTCCTCTTAGACAATAATATGATACTGAAAATTACCAACGACTTCAACATGATTTTGAATGAAAATGATTATCAGGCTTTTGTTGCTTCGATTGATCTGCTTTCTTTACATTGTCCTGTTTGTGGTGTCGTTGGTCTTTTTATCTTATATGGACACTACAAAAGATTTGTGATTATTGATGATATTTCCAGTGGTGATTGTAAGATTCAAATTCCTGTTCAACGTATCCAATGTACCCAATGTAAATCCACCCATGCCTTGCTTCCAACTAATTTTGTTCCTTATACTCAGTTCACTTATCTTTTCATTTACTATATTGTCACACTTGATGAGAATGATGATTTGATCACTTCTTTTGAAGTTGCTCTACAAACGATTCGTAAAGTTAAAGCTCGTGTAATCGAATTTTGGGATTCACTCTTCCCAGACTGGAGAGATTTCAAACAGGATGACTTAAAGATAGAATCTTTAAAGCGTCATGATATTCTATTTGGATCTACTAGAAGCTATTGTGAACTCTGTGTACTGTCACCAACAGGGTCGCAACTCTGATTCTGATTTCTTTTGGTATTATGTCATTGAAATCAGAGAGGAGATGATCTTATGATCGAAAATGATGCTTTCAAACTGTTATTAATCAATCTTTTTCACCTGAATCCTGATGATATTACCAATATTGTCTGTACTACATTCAATAAGATGATGGTTCTTCTTGTTACACTTGCAGACAAACATCAGGCTTGTCCTTACTGTGGGTTTACTGCGCCTAAAATCAAGGAATATGTAACCAAGGAGATCACTCATTCGGCTCTTACCACACAGAAATGTATAATTAAATACAGGGCAAGACGCTACAAATGTCCATGTTGTGGAAAGACCTACTATGAATTCAATCCCTTTGTCTTTAAATCCCAGAAAATATCGATCCTTACTGTGCATAATATTCTAAAGGATCTGAAAGACTTCAACGAGACATTTACTTCTGTTGCCAGACGATATCATGTTTCTCCAACTTCTGTATCCACTATTTTTGATAATCATGTGGATATTGGCAGAAACCCGCTTCCGGAAATCATTAATTTTGATGAAGTATATGCCTTCAAATCCGAAAAGAGTAAATATGTCTGTGTCCTGCTTGATTTTAAAAAGCAGATTCCCGTTGATGTTCTGCCGAACCGTAAAAAGGAATATCTTTTAAACTACTTTCAAAAGATCCCTTTAGAAGAACGCAAAAAGGTAAAATACGCCTGTTCAGACATGTATGAAGTATATCGAGATGTTGTACATAAGGTCTTTCCTGAGGCAAAACACTTGTTAGATTATTTCCATCTTTCTCAAGATTTTCACAAAAAAATGAACGAAGTACGTATTAAAGTCATGAAAGGATACAAAGACAACAAGGCTTCAGATGAATATTATCTTCTCAAAAAATTCAACTGGCTGTTATTCAAAAATCCAGAAGATGAAGATA